>Ga0207714_1000104_pt1 | contig 50983 bp, 42 predicted proteins | sample PonA232FremontCA_2_FD_187270 | JGI IMG/M metagenome (GOLD analysis project Ga0207714, IMG submission 187270) | Marine sediment microbial community from Fremont, CA, USA - Pond A23 Sediment 2 (SPAdes) | ecosystem: Environmental > Aquatic > Marine > Unclassified | place: USA: Fremont, California... | reverse complement strand
TGGTTTCATTGAAAGAGAAGATGGAGACGATGTTTTTGTTCACTTTTCAGCTATCCAAGATGAAGGATTTAAAACTCTTGAAGACGGCGAAGAAGTAGAATTCGAAATTGTTGAGGGCGACAGAGGTCCTCAAGCCGAAGAAGTTGTGAGGGTTGAAGAATAATTATATATACCTAAGTAAGTGGACATGGATCCTGATTACAGAAATGTAATCAGGATTTTTCTTATAAAAGAAGGGTTTTGCCTTAAAATATTGAATTATTATAATAACACAATTATTTATCTTAGTAGTTCAGAAGGGAGTGGAGATAATGAATATTACGGTTTATGGAAAAAATATCGATGTAACACCTTCACTAAAGGAATATGCCCGAGAAAAGATGCAAAAGCTCAAGAAGTATTTTGAAGATGAACCCATGGAAGTCCACATTACAATGGAGGTAGAGAAAGAGAGGCATATAGTAGAAGTTACGGCTTATGTCAAAGGATTAATTCTCCGAGGTGAGGAAGAAACAACTGATATGTATGCTTCACTTGATAGTGTGATTGAAAAAGTTGAAAGACAGATTCATAAATATAAAACAAAAATTCACAATAAGATGATTGAAAGAAAGCAAGAATATAAAGAAGAATATATGGAAAAAAGAGAAGAAATGATTAAAAGCAAGAGAGAACCAGAAGAAGATGAATTTGAGCCCAAAATTGTTAAAACAAAGAGTTTTGCTCTTAAACCAATGGACGCTCAAGAAGCAGTAATGCAGATGGATTTAATTGGCCATGACTTTTTTGTTTTCTCTAATGCAAATACAAATGAAGTAAATGTTGTATATAAAAGAAAAGATGGAAATTATGGTTTGATAGAACCAACCTTTTAATAGATAAAAAATAATCATAAGAAATACAAGGTCGCCTTTAATAGGGCGACCTTTTGTAATGCAATAGAGACATTGATAGTTTACCTAATAAGTGTTATAATGAAATGTAAATTTGTAAAGAATGAGCGTTATATTTTTATCTATAATACTAAAACAGGTGGTAATAAAATGTTAGATTTTTTGAAAAATTTATTTAAAGATCCGAACGAAAAGGAACTGGAAAGATTACAAGTAATTGTTGATGAAATAAATAGTTTAGAAAGTAAGATGCAAGAACTTTCAGACTCTGAACTTAAGGCTAAAACTGAAGAATTTAAACAGAGATATCAAGACGGAGAGAGTTTAGATGATCTTTTACCAGAAACGTTTGCAGTAGTTCGAGAAGCTTCTCAGCGTTCTACAGATGAAGGATTTAGACACTTCGATGTCCAGCTGATGGGTGGAATCGTATTACATGAAGGTAAAATAGCTGAGATGAAAACCGGTGAAGGTAAAACCTTGGTTGCTACCCTCCCAGTTTATCTAAATGCTTTGACTGGTAAAGGTGTACATGTTGTTACAGTAAATGATTATCTGGCTAAAAGAGATAGTGAATGGATGGGCCAGATTTATGAATTTTTAAATATGGATGTAGGCGTTGTTCTGAGCGGGATGAATGCTCAGGAGAGAAAAGAAGCCTATGATGCTGATGTAACTTATGGAACTAATAATGAATTTGGTTTTGATTATTTAAGAGCTAACATGGCAACAAATCCTGATAATGTAATCCAACATGATTTCCATTATGCGATTCTTGATGAAGTCGACAGTATTTTAATTGATGAAGCAAGAACTCCGTTAATCATCTCAGGTCCTGTACAAGAAAAACCAAGTGATTATCGTAAATTCAATAGGATTATTCCTAAGTTAGAAGAAGATAAACATTATGAATTAGATGAAAAGAATAATAATGTTACTCTAACTGAAGAGGGAGTTCATAAAGTTGAAGATCAACTTGGAATTGATAACCTGTTTGATGAAGAAAACTTTAGTTTACATCACCAGGTGAATCAGGCTCTTAGAGCACATACATTAATGAAAAGAGATCGAGACTATATAGTAGATGATGGCAAGGTGAAAATTGTTGATGAATTTACTGGCCGTGTAATGGAAGGAAGACGCTATAGTGAAGGTCTTCACCAAGCTATTGAAGCAAAAGAAAGAGTTTCTGTTCAAAAAGGAAGCCAGACTTTTGCCCGGATTACCCTGCAAAATTACTTCAGAATGTATGATAAACTTGCTGGGATGACAGGTACTGCTAAAACTGAAGAAGAAGAATTTATTAAAATATATGATATGGAAGTAATTGTAATTCCAACTAATGAACCTTTAATCAGGGACAACAAACCAGATCTTGTATTTAAAGATGAAGAAGCAAAGTTTAAGGCGGTAGTTGATGAGATTGAAGAAAGACATGAAAAAGGCCAACCCTTATTAGTTGGTACTGTTGATATTGATAAATCCGAAAAGTTAAGTAGAATGTTGAAAAGAAGAGGTATTAAGCATAATGTACTTAATGCTAAAAACCATAAAAAAGAAGCTGAAATAATAAAGGATGCTGGCCAGAAAAATAGTGTAACTATTGCTACTAACATGGCTGGTAGAGGTACTGATATTGTTCTAGGTGAAGGTGTAGTAGAAGTAGGTGGCTTACATGTACTTGGTACAGAACGTCATGAAAGTCGTAGGATAGACAATCAGCTGAGAGGTCGTGCAGGTCGTCAAGGAGATCCCGGTTCTTCACAGTTCTTTGTTTCTCTTGAAGATGATCTATTAAGACTATTTGGATCTGATAATATAAGTGCTTTAATGGATAAAGTAGGACTGGAAGATGACCAGCCTATTCAGCATAAAATGATTACTAATGCTATTGAAAAGGCCCAGAAAAAAGTTGAGGGCCGTAATTTTGATATTAGAAAGGCTATCTTGCAGTATGATGATATCTTAAATAAACAACGACAAGTAATATATGATCAGAGAGGTAAAGTTCTCTTTTCTGATAAGATGGATGATGTAATTTTTGGTCTCTTAGAAAAATTAATAGATGATATCACAGAAAGTTATCTTTCAGAAGATATACATCCTAGTGAATGGGATCTTGAAGGTATGGTTGAATATCTAAATAAATTCTACTTTACTGAAGAACTCACAGCTGAAAGACTTGAAAATAAAGAAAAAGAAGAAATTAAAGATTACTTGATTGAATTTGGTAAAAAGATATATAGAGATAAAGAAGAGAAGTTTTCACAAGAAAACATGAATCAGCTTGCTAAGCATATTGCGTTAAGAGTAATTGATAGAAATTGGATGTCTCATTTAGATAATATGGATGAACTAAGACAGGGAATTGGTCTTCGTGCTTATGGTCAAAAAGATCCTTTAACAGAGTATAAGTTTGAGTCCTATGATATGTTTAACGAAATGACCAGTTCTATAAGAGAAGATATCATAAGAAGTATCTTCCGTATTGAAGTTCATGAAGACGGGAACCTTGATCAAAGAAAAACCAATCAAAATTTAAATTACAGTGATGGTGGAACAATTAGTGCCTTATCTACTGCTAAAAACAAAAGAAATCAAAACCAAAGGAATACTAACCAAAATGAGAAACCAAAGAAAGTAAAAACAGTAGTTAAACCCGATGAACCAGGTAGAAATGATCCCTGTCCCTGTGGCAGTGGTAAAAAATACAAGAAATGCTGTGGTAGATAATAAGGAGGCTCCTAAGATGAATAGTAATTATAAAGAAAAAATTGAAGCTGTAAAAAAACGTTATAAGGATTTGAGGGATTTACTTTGACCCTGATAAACTTAAAGCTAAAAGAGATAAATTAGAGGAAAAGATGACAGCTCCTGATTTCTGGGATGATAATGAAGAAGCTACTAGAGTTAGTAAGAAAGTTGATGAAATAAAAAACAGGATAAATGTTTTAGAAGAAATAAAAGAAGACATTGATGAGATAGAAGTATATATAGAACTAGCTGATGAAGAAGAGGAAGATGATCTGTTAGAACAAGCAGATAGCAAAATTAAAAAATTGAAAAGACGACTTGATCGTTTAGAATTAAAGACCAGAATGAATGGTGAGTATGATCGAAATAATGCGATTCTTTCTATTCATCCCGGGGCAGGAGGTACAGAATCCCAGGACTGGGCAGAAATGTTACTAAGAATGTACGATCGCTGGGCACAAAAGCATGAATTCGAGGTTAAAACCCTTGATTTTCAAAGTGGTGATGAAGCTGGAGTTAAAAGAGTTACCCTACTTATCAAAGGGGAATATGTTTTTGGTTATCTAAAAGGTGAAAGAGGAGTCCACAGATTAGTCAGAATTTCTCCATTTGATTCCTCAGGAAGAAGGCACACTTCCTTTGCTTCGGTAGATATTTTACCGGAAGTTGAAGAAGATTTAGACGTTGATATAGATGAACAAGATTTAAAAATGGAAACCTTTCGCGCCAGTGGTGCAGGTGGTCAGCATGTAAACACTACAGATTCAGCGGTCAGAATTACCCACCAACCGACTGGGGTTGTAGTTCAGTGTCAAAATGAAAGATCTCAGCATAAAAACAAACAGATGGCCATGAAGATTTTAAAAACACGTCTAATGGAATTGAAAAAAGAGGCTCAAGCCGAAAAAATAGATGAGTTAAGAGGCGAATACAAAGAAATCGCCTGGGGCAGCCAAATTCGTTCTTATGTATTCCACCCCTACAATATGATCAAGGACCACAGAACCGATTTAGAAGAAGGAAATACAGAAAAAGTGATGGATGGTTATATTGATGAATTTATAGATGCTTATCTAAAAAAGAATAATAGTGGAGAAATAAATCTTTAATATAATATCAGGAGGCAGTTATGAATAAAAAAATTCTATATGCAATAATAATACTAACCCTTATTATTTCTTTATTTGGAATCAGGGGTCGGTTTATGGTGGAACAATCAAATAAAAATGTAGAACTGGCTTTTGATTATAATTCTCTTTCAGATATGAGAGAAGAATATAATAACCAGGCTCTCACTTTAGATGATTTAAAAGAGTATGGAGTTAACTCCATAGCAATTTCTCCCCTTAATATAAAGAACTTAATTCGAGAAGGGAAAGTGGTTAAACTTGAAAAAAGTGAAATAACAAAAAGGATCTTATTATCAGATAATGAAGAGGCCTTCTGGCAGGAGTTTCCTGAACGTGAAAAAAGCGCCTTTTTAATATTTCAAGAACAAAATAATTTTTATAATAACCTAAAAGCATATCAAAAAGAACTTGATTTAGAGTTTAAAGAAGTTAATGGTAAAAATATTGTTTTCTTTCCTTACTGGAAAGAAGATTTTTTAAAAATTGATGTTGGTTTTGAAAAAGGTTTAATAGAGGAGATTAATGACAAAGGATTTAATGTAGTATTTAGATTTGAAAATAATGATATTAATGATCTTAATTATAAACTTTTAGAGGGAATAAATGAGGAAACAACTGTAGTCTTTAGCGGTCAGGAGATATTAGGCTTTCCTGATAATATAGAAAAAACTACAGAACTCATCCAAGAGAAAAACAATACTTTTGGATTCATTGAAGCCATAATTGCTGTTCAAAAAGGAGAAGATAAGTTAGCAGCTAATTTAGACTATGATATTGTTCGAGTCCATAGTATTACTCAGGATGAGATGAATATATACTCACAAACCAAAATAGTAAATAGGTATATGCGGGCGATTCGTGAAAGGAACATCCGTTTTTTATATTTACGCCCTATCATTAAAGAAAACAAGGATTTTGCTGCTGCTAAGTCAATAAACAAAGAATATATTCAAAGCTTAAATAATGAATTAGTCTCAGCGGGATATAATATCAAACGTGCTGAGCCATTTAAACAATTTTCTAACAATAGTATTTTCTTGATTTTTAGTGCGCTTGGTAGTCTTGTTGGCGGTATATTGCTTTTAATTGAATTATTTAAAATAAGAGAAGACTTAATTAAATATATTTTAACTGTGATTGGTATAATCGGGATATTTATGACTTATTATATATTAGATATAACAATATTTAGGGCTGGTCTTGCCTTGGGAAGTAGTATCGTGTTTCCTAGTTTAGCAATAATCACCCAGCTTTTAAAAAGGAACAGTAAAAAATCAATTCTAAATTATTTTAAAGCTGCTTTAATTACTATCGCTGGAGCTGGATATGTTGTGACAGCCTTAGCTGATATAAGTTATCTTACAAAAATAAATCAATTTAGAGGCGTTAAATTAGCATTTTTAATGCCTTTATTGATAGTTACTTTTTATTATTTTATGGAATATATAGTAAGAGAAAAAAACACAACCATAAAACAAAAGTTCAATGAAATTTTAGAAATTAATCTTAAAGTTAAACACTTAGTAATCTTAGCTATTGTTGCCCTGGCTGGTATTTACTATATTTTAAGAACGGGAAATTTTCCAATTCTTGATATTCCCGCCATCGAAGAAAAGTTCAGAGTATTATTAGAAGAGATCCTTTATGTTAGACCCAGATTCAAAGAATTTTTAATTGGACATCCGACCTTTATAGTTGCACTTTATTTCTTTAAAAATATAAAGAACAATTATAGTTTGTTTTTCTTGAGTCTCTTGGCAGTTATTGGGCAGTTGAATATAATTAACTCTTTTGCTCATATTCATACTCCATTATTAATTTCACTTCTAAGAACAGTGCATGGTTTATGGATCGGACTTCTTTTAGGTTTGGCTGCTGTGTTAGTGATAAGATATCTAATTAATTTAACTCAAAACCAAAGGGTGAATTAAATGAAGCGTATTTTGGTTTCGGGGTATTTCGGGTTTAACAACCTTGGTGATGAAGCTATCCTAAATAGTATGATTCAAATGATCAAGGAATTAGTTCCTGATGCAAAAATCATCGTATTATCCAATTCACCTGAAAGTACGAAAGTTAAGTATAATACTGAATCAATCTATCGTTATGATATATTTAGGATAATGTCAGAGATGAAAAGAAGTGAAATCTTTATTAGTGGAGGTGGAAGCCTGCTGCAAGACGTTACAAGTTTGCGGTCAGTTCCATATTATCTAGGTCTAATATTTTTAGCACTAATTTTTGAGATGAAAACTATATTTTTTGCTCAAGGAGTAGGTCCTGTTAAAAACAAAGTTTTTCGTTTTTTGATAGAAAAAGTTTTAAATAGAGTTGATTATTTATCAGTAAGAGATAAGAAATCAAAAACATTTTTAGAAGAGATCGGAATAAAAAAGAATAAAATTAATTGTATAGATGATCCTGTATTTGCTCTAAATTTATCTAATTCTAAGTTAGATAAAAAAGTAAAAAAAGATGATGAAATAAAAAATATAGGGGTTTCGGTCCGAAATTGGTATCAGAATAGTTATCTTGACTCTCTAGCCGAATTTTTAAATATATTGGGTAAGAAAAATAATATATCAATTACGATAATTCCCTTTCATCAGGGAAAAGATATTGATATTAGTAAAAAGTTACAGGGGATGTTAGAAGTTGATTCCCGGCTTAGAAGTTATACTGATAATTTAGATGAGGTCAATAATTTTTATAAAAAGCTTGATTTGTTTATAGGTGTAAGATTACATTCTTTAATATTTTCAGCAGTAAATAAGATTCCTTTTATAGGGATAAGTTATGATCCCAAAACTGATAGTTTGCTTGAAGAAATGGGCTATCAAGATAAAGTTACTACAGAAAATGTAACAGCTGAAAAGCTGCAAAGTTCCTATCATAAAATTATAAATCAAGAAGAAGAAATAAAAGAAAAAATAACTAGGATTGTTAGGAAAAAGGGCAAAAATGTAAAAGAATCTTTAGCCCTATTAATAACAGATTTGAAAGGTGAAAAAGTTGAAAGAAAAGACTAAAATTCTCACCCTCAATATTGATAATATTACAATGGATAAGTTAATTGACAAATTACTTAGTGATCTTGAAACTGAGACTAAAAATCTAATATTTACTCCCAATTCCGAAATAGTTGTTCGGGCTTATGATAAGCCTCAATTTGCAAGGATCTTAAACTCAGCAGATTATTTAGTACCGGACGGAGCTGGTTTGCTACTGGCAGCTAAAATTCTTGGTGAACCTCTACAAGAAAGAGTTGCCGGCTATGATTTGATGAGAAATTTACTGAAAAGAATTTCTGATAAAGACTATTCGGTCTATTTTTTAGGAGGAAAACCAGGTATAATAGACTTAGCAGTAAAAAATGTAAGAAAAGAGTTGCCTGAGATTAATATGGCTGGTTTTCATCATGGATATCTTGATAGAGATAATAAAAAAGAAATAATTAGTGAGATCAATAGAATAAACCCTGATTTACTTTTTGTAGGGATGGGGGTTCCTTTACAGGAAGAGTTTTTTAACAATAATTTTGATGATTTAAACATAAAACTAGGTTTAGCAGTTGGGGGCAGTTTTGATGTTTTGGCAGGCCAAACAGAACGAGCACCCTTATGGATGCAGAAAATGTATCTAGAATGGTTTTATCGCTTACTCCAAGAACCGAAAAGGATTAAGAGAATGTTGGCTATACCGCGCTTTTTAATGTTGGTTTTTAAAGAAAAGTTTGGATTATAAAAAATACATGGTTTGAAAGGATGCGATAATATAATGTTTAAAAACAAAAAGAAAATTATAGCAGTATTGTTGATCATATTTGTATTATCTGTTGGTGGATTTAAGGTTATAGCAGATGAGTTAACACCTCTACAAAATTTACAAAATGTAATTTATCTGATAGATAATTATTATGTTGAAGATAAAGATCTAGATGAACTTGTTGATTCTGCAATCAGTGGAATGTTGAATGAATTAGATCCCTATTCTTCATATTTGAGTCCTGATGAATATGAAGAAATGCAAATCGAATTCGATGGAGAGTTCGGAGGGATTGGTATTGTAATAACAATCCGTGAAGAAAAACTAACTATCGTTTCTCCTATAAAAAATACTCCAGGTGATAAAGCAAACTTACAAGCAGGAGATGTAATTAAAGCAATAAATGGAAATCTTACTTCAAAAATGTCTCAAGATAAAGCAGTAGACATTATGAGAGGTAAACCTGGGACAGATGTAACTTTAACAATTTCTCGTGAAGATACTGAAGATTTTGATGTTGAAATTACAAGAGCAAATATCGAAGTCCCATATGTAGAACACAGTATGGAAACTGATAAAATAGGTTATTTATCCATCAATCAGTTTGCGAAAGATGTTGGTTATGATACTCAAAAAGCACTTAAAGATTTAAAATCACAGGGTGCTGAAGCTCTCATATTAGATTTGCGTTCCAACCCAGGCGGTATTTTAGAGGAATCCGTTAAGGTTGCAAGTAATTTCATTGAAGATGGTAAAGTTGTAACCGTAAAAAGCAGAACTAAAGATGATGAAGTATTCAATACAGTCTCTGACATAGGGGCCATAGATCTGCCCATGATTGTTTTAATTAATCAAGGTAGTGCAAGTGCTTCTGAAATAGTAGCAGGAGCTATTGCGGACTATAACAGAGGTATTCTATTAGGCATGAAGACATTTGGTAAGGGTACTGTCCAAACTGTAATACCAATGGGAGATGGATCAGCTTTAAGGCTTACAACTGCCCGTTATTATACACCAAATGGTACTTTTATCCATGAAGAAGGAATAGAACCAAATGTAGAAGTAGAATTCGACCCCGAAAGTGAAAAAGATAAACAATTACAGAATGCAATTGATTTATTACAAGAACAATTAAAAGATGAGTCTTTAGATAAAGCCAGTTAGGAAGGTGAAATACTAAAAGTGAGTGTATTTAATGTATTAGGACCAATTATGATTGGACCTTCCAGTTCTCATACGGCAGGGGCAGTCAAAGTGGGCTATCTAGCCCGGTCCATATTTAAAGATAAATTGAATAAAGCAGATATACATTTACATGGTTCTTTTGCAAGAACATTTAAAGGCCATGGAACAGACCGCGCTTTAGTGGGCGGTCTGTTAGGTTTTAAACCTGATGATGAAAGAATAAGGAATTCACTTCAGATCGCGAAAGAACGTAATGTAGAAATAGATTTTAATCTTTCAGACCTCAGAGGGGTTCATCCCAATACTGCTAAACTTGATTTAGTAGGAGAAAATAAAGAGATGTCAATAATCGGTTCTTCGATTGGAGGCAGTCGGATTAAAATTATTCAAATCGATGACTATGAGGTTGACTTTTCTGGTGAAATGCCGACTCTTTGGGTTCTCCATAAAGATGAACCGGGAGAAATTGGTATAATAACTTCAATATTGGGTAATTATAAATTAAACATTGCTCGAATGGTAGTATTTAGGAATAAAAAAGGTGAGGTTGGTTCTGCAATTATAGAACTTGACCATAAAGTTAATGATTATGTAATTTCCAATTTGGAAAATATGGATGATATATATCAAGTGAGATATGTGGAGCCCTTTTAAGGAGGAATTCTAAGTGCATTATAATAGAATTGAAAATTTAATAGATAAAGCAGTTCAAGATGATATTAAAATAAGTCAGATTGTAATAGAAGAAGAAATTGAAGAAAGAGAGACAACTCGAACTGCTGTAATAGAAAAAATGAATGAAAATTTAAATGTAATGAAAGAATCAATAAAAGAAGGGCTAAAAAAGGATCATACTTCAGCTAGTGGATTAACAGGTGGAGAAGCATTAACGATGCAGAATTCTGATAATATTTTGGGTGGTAATCTTTATAGAGATGTTGTTGTTAAAGCTTTAGCTGTCTCTGAAATAAATGCTTGTATGGGTAAAGTAGTGGCTGGTCCTACTGCAGGAGCCAGTGGAATCGTACCTGCTGTCTTATTATCTTTGGCTGAAAAATATGATATAGAAGATGAAAAGATAATAAAGGCTTTATTTACGGCAGGTGGATTAGGAGAAATAGTCTCTAAAAAAGCCACTCTTGCAGGTGCAGAAGGAGGTTGTCAGGCAGAATGCGGAGTTGGTTCTGCAATGGCTGCCGGAGCTGCTGTAGATTTAATGGGAGGAACTCCAGAACAAGTTGGAGACGCTTTTGCTCTAGCTTTAAAAAATCTATTGGGACTTGTTTGTGATCCGGTAGCAGGTTTAGTAGAAGTTCCCTGTGTAAAAAGAAATGGGTTTGCTGCTTCGCATGCTTTAACAGCAGTTAATATGGCCTTAAGCGGAATTGGTAGTGTTATACCACCAGATGAAGTTATTGAAGCCATGATGGAAGTTGGAGATTTAATGTCAGTTAGTTTAAAAGAAACTTCTGAAGCAGGCTTGGCAACTACCGAAACCGGTAGAAAAATCGCAGAGGATTTGAAAGATATTTAATTTTTTAGTCAGGTAAATATTTTTGGCTATTTTTAGTAATAATTACTATTACAAATAAGTATTTTCTGTTCAAATAAAATTAACGTCTTTGAAATGAACGTTTGTTTGCACAACTGATTAATATATAGTATAATATCCACAGGTAAAATAATTAAACTAAAGGTGAAATTATTATGACAAAAGAATTTAAGCTTCATTCTCCATATGAACCAAAAGGAGATCAACCCCAAGCTATAAAAGAATTAGTCGAAGGGGTTAAAAAAGAATATAGACATCAAACTTTACTCGGTGCAACTGGTACAGGAAAGACTTATACAATGGCAGGAGTTGTTGAAAAAGTAAACAAGCCAACTCTTGTAATAGCCCATAATAAGACCCTTGCTGCTCAATTAGTAAGTGAGTTTAAGGAATTTTTCCCTGAAAACAGGGTAGAATACTTTGTAAGTTATTATGATTATTATCAGCCGGAGGCTTATGTACCACAATCTGATACCTATATTGAAAAAGATGCTTCGGTTAATGAAGATATTGATAAATTAAGACTGGCCGCCACCAGTGCTCTTTTGGAGAGAAGAGATGTATTGATTGTGGCCAGTGTTTCGTGTATATATGGATTGGGTTCTCCAGAAGACTATTTGGAGCTTTCAAGTCATCTTGAAGTAGGAGAACAAAAGGATAGAAAAGAAATTATGAGAGAATTATCTATTATGCAGTATAGTCGTAATGATATTGATTTACAGCGTGGTCATTTCCGGGTTAGAGGAGATGTTTTTGAAATTTATCCAGCCTATCGTGACCAGGCAATTCGAGTCGAATTATTTGGTGATGAAATTGAAAGAATAACTCGGATTAATACTGTGACCGGTGAAATAGTTGAAGATCTAGAAGAAATTAATATCTATCCGGCCAATCACTTTGTTACTCCTGAAGATAAGATTGAACGGGCTATTAAAAATATTCGGAAAGAACTAGTTGAAAGGTTAGAAGAACTTAGAGAACAGGATAAACTTGTTGAAGCTCAAAGGCTTGAACAGAGGACTAATTATGATCTTGAGATGTTGGAACAGATGGGTTTTTGTTCTGGAATTGAAAATTATTCTAGGCATTTAAGCGGTCGAGAAAAGGGGTCACGTCCCCAAACTTTGCTGGACTATTTTCCTGATGATTTTCTAGTATTTATAGACGAGTCACATATGACAATACCACAAATTGGTGGTATGTTTGCTGGTGATAGGTCCAGAAAAGAAAAGTTAGTAGATTATGGTTTTAGACTTCCTTCTGCATTAGACAATAGACCATTGAACTTTGAAGAGTTTGAAAGAGTTGTACCACAAGCAATCTATGTTTCTGCAACTCCAGGTCCTTATGAGTATGAGCACAGTCAGCAGATTGTTGAACAAATCATACGTCCAACAGGGTTGGTTGATCCAGAGATTGAAGTAAAACCAATTGAGGGGCAAATTGATGATCTTCTTGAGGAAATAAGAGTTGTAGTTGAAGAGAGAAATGAAAAAGTATTAGTTACAACCTTGACCAAAAGGATGTCAGAAGATTTAACAGAATATTTAGGTGAAGCCGGAGTTAAAGTCCGCTACTTACATTCAGATATAGATACTCTTGAAAGATCAGAAATAATTCGAGATCTTAGATTAGGAGAGTTTGATGTTTTAGTTGGTATTAACCTTCTAAGAGAAGGTTTGGATTTACCTGAAGTATCCCTTGTAGCAATATTAGATGCTGATAAGGAAGGATTCTTAAGGGCTGAACGTCCTTTAATTCAAACTATCGGTAGAGCTGCTCGTAATGTTAATGGTAAAGTAATAATGTATGCAGATAAAATTACTGATTCAATGCGGAAAGCTATTGATGAAACTGAAAGAAGAAGAGAGATTCAAATTGAATTTAATGAAAAAAATGATATTGAACCACAAACTATAAAAAAACCAGTTCGCGAAGTATTAAGACCAGAGGAAATGATAATTGGAGAAAGCAAACCAGACAAATATAGTTCTGATGACGATAACTTAGAGGAGTTATCAAAAATCGAACTTCAGAATAAGGTTATAGAATTGGAAGAAGAAATGGATGAAGCTGCTTCAAATTTAGAATTTGAAGTAGCAGCCCAGATTAGAGATGAAATTACAGAAATAAAAGAAGAACTTTCAAATAGATGATATGAGGTGATAATTAATGGGCAGTGATAAACTTATTGTCAAAGGAGCCCGCGAACACAATTTAAAGAATATAGATGTAGAAATTCCGCGTGATAAATTTGTTGTAATAACAGGTTTAAGTGGATCAGGAAAGTCTTCACTTGCTTTTGATACTATATATGCGGAAGGTCAGAGAAGATATGTGGAATCACTTTCTTCTTATGCCCGTCAATTTTTAGGACAGATGGAAAAACCGAAGGTAGAATATATTGAAGGATTATCTCCAGCTATTTCAATAGATCAGAAATCGACAAGCAAAAACCCCCGCTCTACTGTGGGTACAGTAACCGAGATATATGATTATTTAAGATTGTTGTATGCTAGGATAGGTACTCCCCATTGTCCGGTCTGTGGAAAAGAAATCAGTTCACAATCTTTAGATGAAATAGTTGATCAAGTTTTAGAACTTGAAAACAGAACCAAAATACAGATTTTAGCCCCTGTTATTAGAGGTAGAAAAGGTGAACATGATCAAGTTTTTGCCCAGGCACGAAGAGATGGATTTATTCGAGTAAAGGTTGATGGAGAGAGCTATTTAATCGATGATGAAGTTAATTTAGATAAAAATAAAAAGCATGATATTGAAATTGTTGTGGATCGTATTGTAATAAAAGAGGATATAAGAGAAAGATTAGCTGATTCAATAGAAACAGCTTTAGAATATACAGAAGGTTTAGTATATGTAGATATTATAGATGGAGAAACAATGACCTTTAGTGAAAAATTTGCTTGTAATGAGCATGGATTTAATCTAGAAGAGTTATCTCCACGTATGTTCTCATTTAATAGTCCGTATGGTGCATGTCAGACCTGTGATGGTTTAGGAATTAAAAAAGAATTTGATCCAGATTTGATTTTAGATGAAGAAAGATCAATTAAAGATGGTGGTATAATTCCCTGGAGAAATACTTCCAGCAGATACTATCCACAGATTCTAAAAGCCTTGGCTGAAGAATATGGTTTCAGTATGGGAACACCTATTGAAGATTTAAGTCAAGAAATTAAGGATGTTTTAATATATGGCTCTGACCGTACACTTAATTTCCCATATACCAACCGTTATGGTAAGACAAGACAGCAAAACACTCAGTTTAAAGGTGTAATACATTATTTAAAAAGAAGATTGAAACGGTCTGATTCTGCCAGTTCACACAGCAAAATTAATAAATATATGAGAGAAGACCATTGTCATGATTGCCAGGGGCAACGATTAAAACCAGGTGCTTTAGCAGTTACAGTTGGTGGAATTTCGATTGCAGAATTCACCCGTAAAAATATTGGTGATGCCCTTGAATTTATTGAAAACCTTAAATTAAGTGAAAGAGAGAAATTTATTGGTTCTGAAATATTAAAAGAGATTAAAAATAGACTACAATTTATGGTAAATGTAGGTTTAGACTATTTAACTTTAGCTCGTTCTGCTGCTAGTTTATCAGGTGGAGAAGCACAAAGGATAAGGCTTGCTACCCAGATTGGTTCTGGGTTAGTTGGAGTCCTATATATCCTTGATGAACCAAGTATCGGTCTTCATCAAAGAGATAATAAGCGTCTAATAGATACTCTAGAGCATATCAGGGATACTGGTAATACAGTTATTGTTGTTGAACATGATGAGGAGACTATTAGATCAGCAGACCATATTATTGATATTGGTCCTGGAGCCGGTAAACATGGTGGCAATATAGTAGTTCAAGGTGATGTAGATGAAGTTACAAACTGTGAAAAATCTATCACAGGAAAGTATTTAAAGGGAGAAGAAAAGATTCCTCTGCCTGATCCAGAAGAAAGATATGAACCAAATGGAAATTTCTTAGAAATTAAAGGAGCTAGACAGTTCAATCTAAAAGATATTGATGTAAAAATACCGTTAGGAACCTTTACCTGTATAACAGGTGTTTCAGGTTCAGGAAAATCGACCCTAATTAATTATACTCTCAAAAGAGAATTAATGCGTGAAATATATGATTCAACTGACCATCCTGGTGAACATGATGAAATTAAAGGAGTAAATCAACTTGATAAGGTGATCAATATTGATCAATCTCCTATCGGTAGAACACCACGTTCCAATCCGGCAACTTATACAAAAGTCTTTGATTATATTAGAGACCTTTTTGCTGAAACACCGGAAGCTAGAAGACGTGGATATAAAAAAGGTAGATTCAGTTTCAATGTTAAAGGTGGACGCTGTGAAGCATGTGGCGGCCAGGGTATTAATAAGATAGAAATGCACTTTTTAGCTGATGTATATGTACCTTGTGATGTTTGTGGTGGTAAAAGATATAATAAAGAAACATTAGAAATTAAATATAAAGGTAAAACGATTGCTGATGTACTTGATATGACGGTCGAAGAAGCACTAAACTTCTTTGATAAGATTCCTGCCTTAAAACGCAGACTACAGACTCTTTATGATGTAGGTCTAGGATATATTAAACTAGGGCAACCTGCTACAACATTATCAGGTGGAGAAGCACAGCGAGTTAAGATTTCGACAGAATTAGGTAAAAGAAGTACAGGTGATACACTTTATATGCTTGATGAACCAACAACCGGACTTCACTTTGCAGATGTCAAGAAATTATTAGAAGTTCTGCATAGGCTTAGAGAAGGCGGTAATACTGTAGTTGTAATCGAACATGACCTTGATGTTATCAAATCAGCGGACTATATAATTGATTTAGGTCCTGAAGGTGGAGACCAGGGTGGAGAAGTATTAGCTACTGGTACACCCGAAGAAATAGCACAAGCTGATAATTCCTATACAGGTAAGTTTTTAAGGGAGATCTTAAACTAAAAAGGTGAAAAATATGAGTGAATATATTGAAGAACAAATTAAACAAATACCAGATAAACCGGGCGTTTATCTAATGAAAGATAGTTTCGGGGAAATAATATATGTAGGGAAGGCCCGTTCTTTAAAAAAACGGGTCCGTTCCTATTTCCGAAAAGGCAACCATAGCTATAAGACTGCTATTATGGTTGATGATATTGATGATTTTGATTATATAGTAACTGATACAGAAATGGAGTCCTTTATCTTAGAGGCTAATTTAATTAAAAAACACCAACCTCAATATAATATTAGGCTAAAAGATGATAAGACTTATCCTTTTATAAAAATAACGACCTATGAAGATTTTCCCCGGATAAAAAAAACACGGGTTGTAAAAAATGATGGAAGTAAATATTTTGGCCCTTTTGCAGATGTAGGTGCGATCTATAAAACTATAAATATTTTAAAAGATCTCTTCAAATTAAGAAGTTGTAATTATGATATCAGTGAAGAAAAACAGTTGGAAAGGCCCTGTTTGAATTACTATATTGATAAATGTATGGCCCCTTGTGTAGGCAAGATAAGTAAAGAAGATTACCACCAGTTGATCGACCAGGTGGTTTTATTCTTATCAGGGCGTCAGAAGAACTTAATAGACAAAATAGAAGAAAAGATGAATACAGCAGCCGAAGAAGAGAACTTTGAAAAAGCAGCTCGCTACAGAGACGCAATTCAGGCTGTCGAAGAAATTTCAAGGCAGCAAAAAGTAATGTCAGAAGATGACCAGGACCGTGATATTATTGCTATTAAAGAAGATGGTTCTTATTGTGTACAGCTATTATTAGTTAAAAACGGTAAACTTATCGGTCAAGAACATTATATATTAGAAGTACCCGAAGGGGAAGACCAAAGTGAAGTTATGTCTTCTTTTCTCCAACAATATTATGAACAGGCTCCACAGCTTCCTGATGAAATCTTAATAAATACAGAAATAAATAACAGGGACATACTTGCTGATAGATTAAAACAGCTGAAAGGAAAAAAAGTTGCAATCAAAATTCCTTCACGCGGCAATAAAAAGAGATTAATTGAGATGGCATTGAAAAATGCAGAACAAAATCTAAAAAAAGATCAGATAAAACGGAAATACGAAGCAAAAAGAACTGTGAAAGCAGTAGAAAAATTAAAGGAATATCTGGATTTAGATAAACCACCTCAATATATAGAAGGATTTGATATTTCAAATATCCAGGGTACTGATCCGGTTGCTTCGATGGTGGTTTTTAAAGATGGAAGAGCTGTTAAAAGTGAGTACAGGAGATTCAAAATCCAGCATGATGAAGGTCCTGATGATTATGCAATGATGAGAGAGGTCGTTCATCGAAGATATAGAAGACTATTAGATGAAGAAAGACCTTTCCCCGATTTGATCTTAATTGATGGAGGGAAAGGGCAGTTAAATGCTGCTCAGGCCATTTTAACTGAATTAGGGATCGAAGAAAAAATTGAGATGGTTGGATTGGCCAAGAGAGAAGAAGAAATTTTTAAAGCAAATAAAGAAGATCCAATTATCCTTTCTAAAAATTCTAATGCTCTTCATTTACTACAGAGAGTTAGAGATGAAGCACATCGCTTTGCAGTTAACTATCATCGGAAATTGAGATCTAGACGTATTTCCCATAGTATGTTGGAAAGAATTCCCGGCATAGGAACCGAAAAAAGAAAAGCATTGCTGCAGCACTTCAGTTCACTTGCCAAAATTAGAACTGCAGATGTTAAAGAGCTAAAAGAAGTCAATGGTATAAGTGATAAATTAGCCCAAGAAATAAGTAAATATTTAGAGGAAAATACTAGAAATATATAAAAACCCTGAAAAAAGTCAATTTTACTATTGACAATCAGGGTTTTTTAAGTTATCATAAATGTGAAATAAATCACATAAAAGGAGAATAAAACTTATGGTTGAGGTCAAAATATGTGTTGGAAGTAGTTGTCATTTAAAAGGTGCACCGGAAGTTGTAGAAAAGTTTAAGAGCCTAATTAAAGAAAAAGAACTAGAAGACAGTATTAATTTAAAAGCGAGTTTTTGTCAGAATAACTGTACTGCTGGTGTTAATATTACTATAGATGGTACAAAGATATCAAATGTATCTGGTGATGATGTAGAAAAAATAATAGATCAAAAAATTTTAGGGGAGATTGTGAATGAAAATACTTGATGTAGTAAAGACAAGCTGTCAGGACTGTCACCGCTGCTTAAGAAGTTGTGAAGTAGGAGCAATTGGTTTTGATGAACAGGCCTGGATAATAGAAGATAAATGTATATACTGTGGAACCTGTATGAGTGTATGTCCACAGGACTCAAAAAAACCATATGACATGAAAGAAAATTTAATAGACTACATAGAAAGTGAGCAGGAAGTTATTGTGAGTTTAGCGCCCTCGTACTTAACAGCTTATCCTGAAATCGAGTGGTTTAATATCATAGGTACTTTAAGAGAATTAGGTGTTGATCTTATTACTGAGACAGCTCAAGCCGCAGAACTTGTAGCTGATAACTTTAATAAAATGATAAAAGGACGAGATAAAACCCTACTTTCAAGCTGCTGTCCTTCCATTATAAATTTAATTGAAAAACATTATCCTGAAATGAGAGAATATCTGGCAGATATAGTTTCTCCCATGAATTTACATGCTTCTCTATTAAAAGAGAAGTATGGTGAAAATAGTAAGGTGGTTTTTATCGGTCCCTGTATAGCAAAAATGGATGAGATTTCTAATGATAGGACCGAATCAAAGGTAGATTCTGTTATCACTTTTAATCAGTTTAAAACATTATGTGAAGAGATGAAGATTAATCCTAAAGAATATTCGGATTATAGAATAGATGAAGGGTGTGGACAAATTGCTGGTACTTATCCCTTGGAAAAAGGAGCTGTAAAGGCTTCTAACCTTTTAAAAGAATTTAAAGATACAGAAGTACTTTCAGCTAATGGGGTTAAGAGTTGCAAGAAAATATTAGAAGACTTAAAAAATGAAAAGTTAACTCCGCGGTTTATTGAATTAATGGCTTGTGAAGGAGGCTGTATTAACGGTCCAGGAATTGAAAGCTTTGATAGTACTATAAGTAAAGAGATTAAAGTAAATAGATATGCTGACCAGAAAGAAGTTAAATACAATTCGAGAGATTTATCTCAATATATGAATGAAATATCCATAAATAGGAATTATAAGGATAGAAAAAAGGTATATGAAGAGCCTTCAGAAGAGGAAATAAGAGATATTTTAAAAGATATTGGGAAAGAAAAGCCAGAAGATGAAACCAATTGTGGAGGATGTGGTTATGATTCCTGTCGGGAAAAAGCAGTAGCAGTTTATCATGGATTAGCTCAAAAAAAGATGTGTATTCCCTATATGAAATCTAAGGCTGAATCACTTTCACATATTATTGTTGAATCTTCTCATAATGCTATTATAGTTGTTGATAAAAATATGATTATACAGGAGATAAACCCCGTTGCTAATCAGATGTTTGGAGATAAAGATTCAATCTGGGATGGAAAAGAACTTTCACAATTTATTGATCCAAAATTATTTGAAAAAGTTTGGAGTACAAAAGAATCAATTGTCCATAAAAAGGTTGAATATGATGAGTATGAACTAATTACTGAACAGACAATTTTTCCTATTGAAGAATACGGGGTTATTGTTGGCATATTTTCAGATATAACACAGCGAGAACAGCAGAAGAAAAGGGTTCAGGAGATGAAAGAACTAGCAGCAGAAAAAGCTGAGGATGTTGTTCATCAACAGATGAAAATAGTTCAGGAAATAGCCGGACTTTTAGGTGAAACAACTGTTGAAACAAAGACAGCTCTCCATGAGTTGACTGAACTAATGCAGGAGGAAAAGTAATGGATCTTGTAATAGATGAGTTTTATAAAAGTATTCCTAAAAAGGGGCAAGAAGTCTGTGGTGATAATGTAGAAATCATCAAAAACGATCAAGAAACAATAGTTGTTTTATCTGATGGATTAGGTAGTGGTATTAAAGCTAACATATTATCTACTTTAACATCTAAGATCACAGTTGGCTTAATAGATAAGCAATTACCATTAATTGAAATTATAGAAACCCTGATTGCAACCTTACCGATCTGTGAAGTACGTGAAATTGCTTATTCTACTTTAGCAGTACTGAGATTATCTCAGGATGGAACAGCTCAAATAATCGAAATGGATACTCCTTCAGTATTTTTGGTAAGAGATAATCAAATTAAAGAGATTGAGATGCAAGAGCGTGAGTTGAGGGGGAAAACAATTCGAGAAGCTGAAATACAATTGAATAGAAGTGACAGAATATTTATGGTGAGTGATGGAGTTATCCATGCTGGGATCGGTGCTCTATTAGATTTCGGAATAGGTTGGCAGGGTTTTGCTAGACATGTTGAAGATGTGGTGGGGCGTTTTAATGATCTAAAAAACATGATAGAAAAATTAGTTGATATCTGTTTGGCATATTATTTAATGGAACCCGGTGATGATTTTACAGTTTTAGGTTTGAGTTTTAGAAAGAAACGTAAACTTACAATGTTAAGTGGGCCACCTCAAGATCCGAAAAAAGATGAGGAAGTAGTTTTTGAACTACTGGAAGGACCTGGTCAAAAGATTGTAAGTGGTGGCACAACTGCTCATATAGTAGCAAGGGAATTAAATCAAAAGGTTGAATCTACCTTTGATTATTATGATAAAGATGTTCCTCCCTTGATGAAAATAAAAGGGATGGATTTAGTGACAGAAGGGCTATTAACTTTAAATAAAGTAACTGACTATTTAGAAAAACACAAACATGGTCAATTATATCCGAATGGCAAAGATGGGGCTTCTCGTTTGGTTAGAATGTTGCTTGCAAGTGATTATATAAAGATGATTGTAGGAAGGGCAATGAATGAATCACATCAGAGTTTGAATCTTCCTCTTGAATTAGGGATTAGAACTCAGGTAATGAACCGAATAGCAGGTTGTTTAAAAAAGCTTAATAAAGATGTTGAAATTATTTGGTATTAAAAGAATGGAGTGATTAGATGAAAAAGCTAACAGTGGAAGTTTGTATTGGAACTCCTTGTTATCTGATGGGGGCCAGGGAATTAATAGATGATATGACAGAACTACAGAATGAATATGAGGATAAAATAAAATTTAAGACCTTACACTGTATCGAAGAACGATGTGAAAATGCACCTATAGTAAAAATTGATGGAGAAATATATGAAGAAATGACCCCAGATAAATTACGCGAAATAATATTAGAAAGAATATAAGGTTTAAAGAAAGGAGGTCTTAAAATGGCCGGAAATACAGTATCGGAAATAGTAAAAATAAAAAGAAAAATATATATAGAACTTGCTAAACAGGTATTAAATAATGAAATTGAAAACAAGATTTCTAAAATACCTTTTAAGATTGCGAAAGAGGATGGTGAAAGGTATAGGTGTTGTGTCCATAAAGAAAGAGCTATTATTGAAGAGAGAATAAAACTTGTATTAGGATTTGATCCTAAATTACATAAAAATGAAAAACCTGTAGACCTTTTAAAAAAACGGGGTCAGGAAGATTGTTGTGATAATATAGTAAATGTAATTGAACTAGCTTGTGATAGTTGTCCAATAGATAAATATACAGTTACGGATTCCTGTCGGAATTGCGTTGCTCATAAATGTGTAAATACGTGCCCAGTTGATGCCATAGTTACAATTCAAAACAAAGCATTTATTGATCAGAAAAAGTGTATTGAGTGTGGTAAATGTCGAGAGGTTTGTCCTTATGGGGCAATCCATGAGAACATAAGACCTTGTGTAAGGGCCTGTAGTGTTGATGCTTTGACTTCAAACAGTGAGCGCAAGGCTAAGATCGATTACGAAAAATGCGTGGACTGTGGTAGCTGTATTAGAGCCTGTCCTTTTGGAGCGATTAGTGATAGTACAGAAATAGTTAATGTATGTAGAACGATCCAAAAAGGTAAACGAAATATTACAGCTTTACTTGCTCCATCTTTTGTTGGACAGTTCGGAGCAAAAGTGAAGCCAGAAATACTAAAAAGTGCTTTAAAAGAAATTGGTTTTGATGAAGTCATTGAAGTAGGTCTTGGAGCAGATTTAGTTGCGGTGGAAGAAAGCCAAGAATTAAAAGAAAAAATAATGGAAGATGATTTTTTACTTAGTTCCTGTTGTCCATCTTTTAAGAAAACAGTTCAAAAACATTTTGAGGAGTTAAAACCAAAAATTTCTAAAACAGTTTCTCCTATGGTAAAAATAGCAGAGAAAGTTAAAGAAGATACGGGGAATAAAACGGTATTTATCGGCCCTTGTATTTCAAAAAAGGCTGAATCTTGTAAATATGATTCCGTTGATCATGTTCTTACTTTTGAAGAATTGATGTGTATAATGGTAGCAGCAGAGATGAATCTAGCTTCTTATGAGAAAAAAGAAGGTATAAAAGATTCTTCTAGCCATGGGCGTCAATTTGCATTTAGTGGTGGACTTTCAAAAGTAATGGAGGACCTTACAGAAAAGGAAATAAAGACAGTAAAGGGAAACGGATTGGATGAATGTCAGAAACTATTAAATGAAATAATGACAGGAGAAACAGAGATAGACTTTATGGAAGGTATGGCCTGTCAGGGAGGTTGTGCCGGCGGTCCTGCAAATTTAAACAAATCTAAAGTTACAAAAAAACTGGTTGAACTCTTTTCTAACCAGGCTGAATATAAAAGAGCTGATCAAAATGAATACACAGCTTAAACCCGTTAGTAAAATTGGCAAAATCATCTTTGTCTCAAATCGTTCTCTAAATATATTAATATATTATAATGATGAAAATAAATTAAGCGAAATTTATAATAAACTAAACGATTTAGATCTAGAACAATTAAAATATGATAAGATAATGAATATTATAGATCAAAATTCCAATAAAAAAGTTTTACTTAATCAAAGTGACATAGAAATTATCAATCAGAATTCTGATGATGAGATAAATTTCTTTTCTCATGATGTTAATAATGAAAATATGTATAAGTATATTTTTGCTTCTAATTAGATTGTTTAAAATTTAGGTAGGAGCCAGGAATTATTGGATTAAAAGTAGAATAGATTCCTCATATCCCAACCAAAGGAGTGAGGTTTCTATGGAAGATATTATAACCAAAAATACAAAAGATATCAATAGTTTTTAAAAAGCTTCTTTAATACTTTTTGACAATTAACAAAAGTATATATATAATAATTTTAAAAGTAATAAACTAAATGATTTTTATACATATTCAAGGAGGTGAAGTTTAGTTATGGCCTATGTTATCTCAGATGAATGTATTATGTGTGGTGCTTGTGAACCTGAATGTCCTGTAGATGCTATTAGTGAAGGAGATACTCAATATGTAATTGATGCTGACCTCTGTATTGATTGTGCAGCTTGTGCTGAAGTATGTCCTGTTGACGCTATAAGCCCTGAATAAAAAACATAATTTTTATAATATACAACCGGAGCGCATTTATGTAGCTCCGGTTTTAATTATACCATCAAATTAATTATAATTTAATTAATTAAAATTTGATTTAATTCCATTAAATAATGAAGCAGGATTTAATTAATGTATAGAGAATAAATATATGTAATAGAGGTTAGTTATTTCTATAATCACTAAGGAGTTGATATATGTTGAGTTCAATTAAAGAAGTAGACCCTGAAATTGCAGAATTCATCGAAAAAGAGGAAGAAAGACAGGCCAAACATATTGAATTAATTGCATCTGAAAATTTTGTCAGCGAAGCAGTATTGGAGGCAGCCGGTTCGGTTTTAACCAACAAATATGCCGAAGGTTATCCTCATAAAAGATATTATGGTGGCTGTGAAGAAGTAGATAAGGTTGAAGACTTAGCTATTGAGAGGGCTAAAGAAATTTTTGGTGCCGAACATGCCAATGTTCAACCTCACTCTGGTTCTCAAGCTAATCAAGCAGTATATTTTGCCAAAGTACCTTTAGGTGATACTATATTAGCAATGGATTTAACTCATGGTGGACATCTTACTCATGGTAATCCAGTAAATATGTCAGGTAAATACTTTGACTTTGTCCATTATGGTGTGACAAAAAAGGAAGAAATAATCGATTATGATCAGGTAGAAAAACTCGCTAAAAAATATGAACCGACCTTAATTGTTGCTGGAGCTAGTGCTTATCCAAGAGTAATTAATTTCAAAAGATTTAAACAGATTGCAGACCAAGTTGGTGCTTACTTAATGGTTGATATGGCTCATATCGCTGGTTTAGTTGCAGCAGGCTATCATCCTAATCCAGTAGAATATGCTGATTTCGTGACCACTACGACCCATAAAACACTTAGAGGTACCAGGGGTGGAATGATTTTATGTAAAGAAGAATATGCTAAAGATATTGATAAAGCAATTTTCCCAGGTATTCAAGGTGGACCTTTAATGCATATTATTGCTGCTAAGGCAGTTGGATTTAAAGAGGTTATGACAGAAGACTTTAATGAATATCAAAAACAAATCATAGATAATGCACAGGCCCTGGCAAAGAAATTGAAAAGTTTTGGTTTAAGACTAGTTTCCGGTGGTACAGATAACCATCTAATGTTAGTAGATTTAAATAACACTGATATTACGGGGAAAGAAGCTGAAAAAGTATTAAATAGTGTAGGAATTACCGTTAATAAGAATACAATCCCATTTGAAACTAGAAGTCCATTTGTTACCAGTGGAATTAGAATTGGAACCCCTGCGGTTACTACCCGTGGAATGAAGGAAAAAGAAATGGAATTAATTGGTGAATATATCTTTGAAGGTCTTAAAAATATAGATAATGAAAAAGCTTTAAGTGAACTACAAGAAAAGGTATATAAATTATCAGCTAAATTTTCTGGCTAAATTGTTGAAAATCAAATGAGAATCAATTAAAATTATAATAGAATCTTTACGATATTGAGGGGGATCCCCCTCAATACGTATATATAACTTTAAAAGAACAGGAGAAGTATACTTTGTATAAATTAGTTGTGATTGATTTAGATAATACACTTTTAAATAATGAGCACAAAATTAGTGAAAAGAATAAGGAAATTGTTCAAAAAGTTAGATCTAAAGGTTTGGAAGTTATTATAGCAACTGGTCGTATGTATATATCAGCTAAACCTTTTTTAAAAGATCTATCACTTGAAAACTCCGCAATAGTTTATAATGGAGCGATGGTTAAAGATGTAGAAACTGATAAAACGATTTATCATAAGCCAATTAATAAAAAATATGCAAAAGAAATTATAAAAGATGTCAAAGAAGAAGGACTACATATAAACTTATATCAAGATGATAAGCTTTATGTTGATAAGGATAATAAATATACAAAAAGATATGAAGAAATATCTGGTATAAAAGCTGAAAAAGTAGATGATTTGTCAGAACTAAAATTAGTCGCTCCCACCAAATTGCTTATTATTGAAGATAATCCCGAACTTCACTCCTATTACCAAAAGTATTTAGATGATAAATATGGAGATGTCATAACTGTAACCGAATCCAAAAAGTATTTTATTGAAATTGGTTCTAAGGGTGTAAATAAGGGTAAGACCCTCCAAAAGTTAATTAAAGGAAAAGACATAAATAGAAATGAAATTATTGCAATTGGCGATAGTTATAACGATATTGAAATGCTTTCATATGCAGGAACTGGAATAGCGATGGAAAATGCTCCAGAAGAAATAAAAAAGAAAGCAGACCTGGTAGCTCCCCATAATGAGGAAGATGGAGTAGCTTTGATACTTGACAAGATAATAATGAATTGAAATTCAATTAAAAAAATGATATAATTTATAATAGAAAGATATAGAACTGACTAGTCAGTATCATAAATATATTTTTTTAGGAGGGATTAAAATGAGTAATTTTAATTTCGCAAAAAAATTTGCTGCAGACAAAATGGTGGAGAAAGCCTTAGGCTATGTTAAAAAAGATCCGGAAAATAATTTTCTTAAAATTCTAAATCTTGCTGACAAATTAGCCAGTCGAGATAAAAACCATAGACAAATAGAAGTTATTAGAGAAAACTACAAAGAAAATTCAGTAATTGAGGACTATTTAAAAAAATTAGATGATATAGATCCTAATTATATAGAAGGACTTTTAATGAATTTCTTTGTTAATTCAGCCCTATTAGGTTTACCCTATCAACAAAAAATGTCAGAAAAATTAGGTTTTGGTATTCCATGGGCAATCCTTATGGATCCTACCAGTGCTTGTAATCTTAATTGTAAAGGGTGTTGGGCAGGGAAATATGATAAGAGTGACACTCTTGGATTTGAGACAATGGATCGTATAATTAATGAAGCAAAAGAATTGGGTATTTATTTCATTATATTTTCCGGAGGAGAACCAACTGTATATCCTCGCTTATTAGAACTTGTTGAAAAACATCCTGATGTTGGTTTTATGATGTATACTAATGGAACTTTAATTGATGATGAAATGGCTGATAAGATGGTTGAATTAGGAAATATTACGCCCGCTATTAGCTTAGAAGGTTTCAAAGAGCAGACTGATCAGCGTAGAGGCGAAGGTGTTTTTGATAAAATTATGGAAACAATGGATCGCCTACGTGAACGCGGAATAATATTTGGAACAAGTTTAACCGCAACCAGAGAAAATGTATATGATCTTTTTGAAACAGATGAGTTTTACGACATGTTAATTGAAAAAGGAGCTGCTTATAGTTGGATTTTTCACTATATGCCGATCGGTAAAGACCCTAATTTAGATATGATGTTAACTCCTGAACAAAGGGCATTTATGGCGGAAAGAGTTAATGAACTTAGATCAAATAAACCACTCTTTTCTATAGATTTTTGGAATGATGGAACTTATAGTGGAGGTTGTATTGCTGGTGGCAGAAGGTATTTCCATATAAATGCAACTGGTGATGTAGAACCCTGTGCTTTCGTCCACTTTTCAACAGATAACATAAAAGATATTTCATTAAAAGAGGCCTTAAATAATCCATTATTTAAAGAATATCAAAAGAGACAACCTTTTAATGATAATTCATTAAGACCTTGTCCCATAATTGATAATAATCCTGCTTTACGAGAAATGGTCAAAGAATCAGGAGCAGAACCTACACATGAAGGCGCAGAAGATGTAGTATCAGAAGAAGTTGGAAAAGCTCTTGAAGAATTAGCAGAACGTTGGGAAGAAAAATCCCGACCGATTCATGAAAAAAGGGTTAGTGATGATTAGGTAAAAATGTAATAACCTAGACTTTTTAAGCCCCATTAATGGGGCTTTTCCTTTTCTTTACATTAAAATTTATTAGTGATATAATAAATTTGAATTTTTAACGATTATAAGGGGGCATTATAGTGAAAATTTGGCAAGTTCTCAAGGATTCAACAACTCAAACATATAATAAATTATTTAAGTTTGCTATTCTTAATATCATTTGGTTTATGCTCTCGACTTTTGTAGTTTTCATTGGATATTCTAGCCTGCTAAATGGTTTTTATCCTTTATTGATTGTTCCCCTTGTATTTTTGGGTCCCTTTTTTATGGCAGGACTTATGGTCGGTATAGATTATATAAATTATGATGATTTTTCTATAAAGAGCTACTTTATTTATATTAAAGATAATTTCAAGAGGGGCCTTTTAGGTTTTCTCTTTAATTTTTTTATATATGTATTATTAATACTTGATTTAATCTTCTTTTTGAGAAAAGGTGCTGACAGTTTAATTATGTTAATTTTAGCTGTTTTAGTACTTTATATAATTCTCTTTTTCTCCATGATGCAGTGCTTTTTCTGGGGTTTTTTAGCAATAGATAAGCAAAAAAGAATAAGATATATTATCAAGAATTCCTTTTTAGTAGTTATTGATAATATTGTTTTTTCCCTGCTTTGGTTTTTAGTTGTGTTTATATTATCGGCTATATTAATAATTACAGGGTTTGGATTAGCTGTCTTACTAATGAATTTCCTCGTATTAATGATCTTGAATGGAACCATTAGTATTGCCTCAGAGTATGATAAATTGCAGATAGAGGAGCTGAATACTGATGAGTAAAGGCTATTATATTGGAATTGACGTAGGGGGCACAAAAGTTTTAACCGCTCTTGCCGATGAAAAAGGTTTGATTTTAAAAAAAGCTCAAGAACCTACAGAAGCAGATAAAGGAGAAGAGGCAATAATTTCTAATATTAAAAAAAGTATTGACCGTGTGATTAATAACAGTCCTATTACTAAAAAAGAAGTAAAAAGAATTGGGATCGGAAGTCCTGGTCCTTTAGATCTTGAAAAAGGTTTGATTATCGAGAATTCAAATCTTTCCTGGACAAATGTGCCGATAGTAGAAATACTGGAAGAAATGACGGGAATACCAGTTATTCTAGAAAATGATGCAAATGCTGCTGCCTTAGGTGAAAAACATTTTGGGGCAGGCCGGGAAGCTGATAATATAGTTTACATTACAATTAGTACCGGGATCGGTGGAGGTATTATAATTAATAAGAAAATATACCATGGTGGAAAAGGTAATGCTGGTGAAGTGGGGCATATGACCTTAATTCCAGATAGTAATTATCAATGTGGCTGTGGTAATTATGGTTGTTTTGAAGCTGTAGCTTCTGGAACTGCTATTGCCCGACGGGGGCGAGAAGTCTTGAATAAAGAGAGGGAGAGTCTAATTAAAGATTACAGTAATAATGAACCTGATAACATAGATGCACCTTTGATTGCTTCAGCTGCAAGAGCAGGTGATGAGCAGGCTATTGAAATATTCAAACTTACAGGACGCTTGCTAGGAATTGGAATTTCAAATGTGGTTAATCTTTTTGATCCAGAGATAATAGTATTAGGGGGCGGAGTTATGAATGCTAAAGGCTTATTCATAACTGAATTGAAAGCTTCTTTACAGAAAAGAGCATTAGAAGCCAATCTCCAAGATCTAAAAGTAAAGGAAGTAGGATTAGGTAAAAACACAGGAGTAATGGGAGCAATTGCAGTAGCAATAGGGGAAAGTCTTTATTAAATTGTAATGATTGGGGGACTAATGATGAAAGTGGATCATAAGTACATAGTGGGGATTTCTATTTTAATATTTCTTACATCGTTTAATATGGCTATTCAAGCAGAAGATGATGTATTATTTAGTAGAATAGACCCCGCTGGTGATGATTATGGTCCAGGCAATTATAAATATCCCCAGCATCAAGTTTTTCAAAAAGGTGAAGGTCTATTTGATATAACAGGATTTAAAATCATTGAATTAGAAGAAACATATGAATTTCAGTTTGAATTCACCAAACTTGTAGAGGTTTGGAATTCTCGTTATGGATTTAGCTTACCTTTAATAGAAATATATATAGACAATGAAAAAAATGGCTCTACCGAATTATTTGAAAACGGTGCTCGGGTAAGATTAAATTCCGAATATCCCTGGAATAAATTATTAAAAATCAATGGTTGGTGGATAAGTTTATATACTCCCGATGATAGAGGTAAAAACGTTGTTGATTTTTCAGTTACTGGGGATGATGTTCCATGGGTTTTAAAGAACCCAAAAATTAGTGTAGAAAAAAACCAGATTAAATTGCAAATTAAAAAAGAAAAAATTGGTTCACTTAAAAATTCTTACTTATTCATATTAGTAGGTGGTTTTGATCCTTTCGGATATGGTCATTATCGTGGGGTAAGAGATGAAACTAATAGGTGGTTTTTTGCTGCCGAAGGAGAAGAAAATATTGAAAACGCTCCCCGAGTAATTGATCTTATTGTACCACCTGAGTATAATCAAGTTGATATTTTAAGTGACTATGAAGAAAACTATCCACAGATAGAACCGGTATATACTGGAGAAAAGAACAAATTTATAGCAAACGGCTATTATATATATCTAATATTATTAATTTTATTAAGTGCTATCATTTATGTGTTTGAAAAAATAATTATAAGAAGGTCTGGTGTTAAGGAAGATGCTGAAGAAGAACAAGAAAGCGATTGATTTTTGTAGAGATATCATGCAGAAAGTTTCAAGAAGTTTCGCTTTAACGGTTCCTTTGCTTGATAAAAGAATAAGAGAACCTGTAATGATTACTTATCTTTTAGATAGATTATTAGATAGTTTTGAGGATGAAGGTGAAATTGATAATAAAACCAGAAAAGAAAATATGGATAATGTAATAATACTATTTAATCCCGAACTAAAAAATGAACAAAAATTAATTTCAAAAATCAAAGGCAAAGCTGGACATTTTGATGGCCCGGTAAAGAAATTAGTTAAAAATACCGATAAATTGAAAAAATGTTTTGATATTCTCGATCCTAAAATTCAAGATATTTCTTTTAGATGGTTAAATGAAATGAATTCAGGAATGAAGTATTATATAGATCAACGGGTCAACACCTTTTCTCAGTTAAATGAATACTGCTATTATGTAGCTGGGACTGTAGGAGGGTTTTTAACCGATCTTTTAATAGAAGTCGGTGGTATTGAAGGGGAAAATAAAAAAGTTTTGGAGAAAAATTTTGTAGAATCCGGACTGTTTTTACAAAAGGTTAATATAATTAGGGATATAAAGCTAGATATCATAAACCACAGAAAACATTATTGGCCTTTACAAGAACTTGGTATCACAGAAGAAGAAATTATTGATCCTGCTTATGAAGACAAAGCTTTAGAAGCTTTAAGTAAAATGGTAGATGATGTAAAGAGACATTCTAAAGCATTAGTTGATTACTACCAAGCTATTCCACAGGAATGGAGTGGTTATAGAAAATTTTATTCGGTTAATAATGCGATGGGTTATGCCACCTTGAAATTAGTAGATGGTAACACCGACCTTTTTTACGGAGATAAAAAGTTAAAAATAAAAAAGACAAAAGTTCTTAAGATATTGGCAGTTTCTGAAGAATCATTTTTGAAAAAAGCAAAAGCAGTTTTAAATTAGTTAGCAACCACCTGAATAAGGTGGTTTTTTATTTTCAAAAGCAATATAATAGAGGATAATCAATAGTTAAAAAGAAATTATAGTTATAGGTGATAAATATTGCAAACACATAGTCGAGTCCAGCTAAATCCAAACAAAAATATTATATATACAATTGTTAATCCCATGTCCTCAAACGGTAAAACCGGAAAAAGATGGCCAAAATATCGCAAAAAGTTCAAAGAAGCAGGACTTGATTTACATATAAAGGAAACCCACTATCCCGGTCATGCTATTGATTTAACTAAAATCGGTTTGAATAAAGGATATAAAACAATCATGGCTGTTGGTGGAGATGGAACAGTAAATGAGATAGTAAATGGATTTTTTGAAAACGGAGAGTTAATTGACAAAGAAGCAGCTCTTTTAATATTTTCACAGGGTACTGGTTCTGATTATATAAAAAGTCTGGGATTAAATAAACAAATAGAAACGGTAATTAATGTTTACAATCGTTATCAAAAAAAATGGGTAGATTTAGGCAAAATAAAATACAATGATTTTGATCAAAAAGAAACCGAAAGATATTTCGTTAATACCGCTGATGTGGGTATTGGGGGAGAAACAGTAGAATATGTAAATCGGGCCTCCAAATTGATGGGCGGAATATTGACTTATTTATTCGGAGCAGTTCGTACTTTAATCAAATATGAAAACAAGATAATGAAACTTGATGTAGATCAAAATGAAATAAGAAATAGTTTAACCAATAGTGTGATGGTAAGTCTCGGGAAATATTTTGCTGGAGGGATGCCGATTGCACCTGAAGCGGAAATTGATGATGGATATTTTGATATCCTCATTTTAGGAGACTTTAGTAAAAGCGAAACGCTTTTGAATCTATATAGGGCTTATCAGGGAACTCATTTAGACTATCCAAAAATAGATTATTTAAAAGGTAAACATGTTAAAATAGATTCTCAAGAACGAGTTTTGATAGATATAGATGGGGAAAGTGCGGGAATGCTGCCTGCAGAGTTTTCTATTCATCAAGAAAGGTTTCCCGTCTTGGTATAATAATATTTTACAAGTCATATATAATGTTATAAAATTAAATTGGAGAATACTATAGGAGTGTATAAAATATGAAATTCATCTTGATTACTGGAATGTCAGGAGCAGGTAAATCAACCGCGCTTAACTTTTTTGAAGATAGTGGATATTTCTGTGTTGACAACCTTCCACCTGATTTAATTTCAAAATTTGCAGAATTATGCCTTCACTCAGAAATGAATAAGATTGCTGTGGTAAGTGATATTAGAGGTGGAAAATTTTTTGAGGACCTAACCAATAAATTAAATTACCTTGAAGAAAATCAAATTGAGCATGAGATATTATTTTTAGAAGCTTCTGACAAGTCATTAGTTGATAGATATAAAGAAACTAGACGTAGACATCCTCTTGAAAAAGAAGGACGTGTTTTAGATGCAATTCGTGAAGAAAGAAAGAAATTAGAACAATTAAGGGGAAAAGCAAATAATATTATTGATACAACTAATATTTCAATAAAAGAACTTAAACAAAAATTAAAAAGAAATTATTCCGGTCAAGATAAAGATTTTCAGGGATTAACAATAAATATAATTTCTTTTGGTTTTAAATATGGAATACCATTGGATGCTGACATGGTATTTGATGTAAGATTTCTAGCAAATCCATATTATGTGGACTCTTTAAAGGAATTGACCGGTAAAGATAAAGAAGTTAAGGATTATATATTAAAATGGCCGATTACAAAACGTTTTTATAATAAATTTCTAGATTTAATCGGTTTCTTAATACCCGAATATGAAAAGGAAGGAAAAAGTCATTTAAGTATCGCAATTGGTTGTACAGGTGGGCACCACCGTTCAGTTACAACAGCCCTTGAACTTCAGGAATTTTTAGGCGGTAAAGGATATGATGTTACTGTCAATCACAGAGATATAAATAAATAAGTGGAAGTGGTAGGATGAAATTTTTAAAGTGGCTCTATCCGGGTTTAGGTATTAAGAGATGGTTTTTAATTGGAGTTATTGGTTTAATACTTTTGAGTACTGGGATGGCACTATTATTACATGTTAATATAGTTAATTATATGATTAAAATGATTTATGAGGCAGTTTATAATATAAGTGGTACTTTGCCTTATCATACTAATATAATAGTTGGAGTACTATTGATTATTGTTTCAATAAGTATGCTAATTTATGCCGGTAATAGATTTATAAATAAATTAAATCGTGAAGTATATAAAAGTGATGACTTTGTAAATGTACTGTACAAAAAAAACCAACTACAGAAAGGTCCCAAAGTTGTTGCAATTGGTGGTGGTACCGGACTTGCTAATTTATTGAGGGGACTTAAAGAATTTACAGGTAACATTACTGCTGTAGTAACAGTTGCTGATAATGGAGGAAGTTCAGGAAAGTTAAGAGAAGAATTAGACATTTTACCTCCTGGAGATATCAGAAACTGTTTAGCTGCCCTAGCAGATCAGGAACCTTTGATGGAAGATTTGTTTCAATACCGTTTTTATAAAGAAGGTGACTTAAAAGGACATAGTTTTGGAAACTTATTTATAGCTGCGATGTCTGAAGTTTTAGGAGATTTTGAAGAAGCTGTAGAAGAGTCTTCAGAAGTACTAGCTATCAGGGGACGAGTTTTACCTTCAACTAATCAAAATGTTAACTTAGGAGCTGTATATAAAGACGGTAGTGTAAAAATAGGGGAATCTGAAATACCAGATGAAAGACGAATTATAAATGATGTTTATCTAGAACCAAGTTCGGTAAGTATAACCGAGAATGTTAAAAACGCTCTTTTAGAAGCAGACTATATTCTAGTAGGACCAGGTAGTCTTTATACAAGTTTAATACCCAATCTTATGATCAATGGGATGGTAGAAAACATTAAAAAAAGTGATGCCCAAAAAGTATTTATTACAAATGTAATGACACAACCGGGTGAAACCTCAGGGTTTTCTGCCTATGATCATATTAAAGCAATATATGAACATACAGGTAGTCAAATATTTGACCATATAATAGTAAATAAAAATGGAAATAGAAAAGCTCTACTTGAAAAGTATGCTGAAGAAGGGGCTTATCCTGTAGAAGTTGATATCGAGAAATTAAAGAAATTAAATATAAATATTGTAGAAGGCAAATTGATCCAGGCTGGAGATTATATTAGACATGATCCACACAAATTAGCAGAAACCATATTAGAATTATAAAGAAGTGGTGATAATTTTAAAATGTCATTTTCAGATGATGTAAAACACGAGTTGGCACATCTTGAAGTAGAGAAAAAAGGGGTTCACCAGGCTGAAATAGCAGCAATTATTAGAATGAATGGTTCTATTTTGATTTCTTCAGGTAAACTGGCTGTAAAAATCGGCGTATACCATGGAGATGTAGCTCGTAGAGTATATAAATATATTAAAGAAGAATATGAATTTGATAGTGAAATTAGAGTAAAACAGAATAATTTGACTAAGCGAAAAAAATATGAACTATTTATTACCCCTCAAAAGGGAGTTTATGATCTATTAGAAAATCTAGGAATTTTAGATAAATCACATAGCATACTATTTACAGTGGCAGACTGGATAAAAGAAAACCGTGCTTATCAGAGAGCCTATTTAAGAGGTGCTTTTCTAGCAGCAGGCTCAGTAAACAAACCAAAAGCGGAATACCATCTGGAAATCAGATGTGAACATGTAAGCCACGCTGAAGATATTATGGAATTAATGAATAAGTTTGATTTAGATCCTCATAAAACGGAACATAAGAAGAAGTATGTAATTTATCTAAAAAAATATGATGATATAGCTACCATGCTTAATATTATGGGGGCATATAACTCTCTTTTAGAGTTAGAAAATGTACAGATATTTAAAGATATTAAAAATGATGTTAATAGAAGAGTTAACTTTGAAACTGCAAATTTAGATAAAACTGTTAAAGCAGCCATGGAACAGATTGAAGATATTGAATTAATTGAAAAAGAAAAGGGCTTAGAAAACATTACAGAAAGTTTAAGAGAAATTGCCCTTTTAAGAAAAGAAAATCCTTATGCCAGTTTAAAAGAATTAGGAGAGATGTTAGAACCTACTTTGAGTAAATCTGGTGTATATAATCGGATTAGAAGGTTGAAAAAAATTGCTGAAAAGATAAGGAGTGGAAAAAATGGATCTAGCTCTTAATTTAAGCGTAGATCTAGAACAAAAACAAGAATTAGTGATGACTCCTAAACTCCAGATGGCTATCAAACTTCTGCAGTATTCCAGTATGGAGTTAAAAGAATATGTAGAAGATGAAATGAGGGATAACCCTCTCCTGGAAAAGCATGAAGAAAATGAGGATCATCTTGATGAAAGAATTAAAAGCCAATACCAAAGCTACCGTTATGGCAGTAATTATAACCAGGAAGATTTCAACTATGAAAATATGGTTACATACCAACCTAATTTACTGGAATATCTGGAAAACCAGCTCTATGAAGTTCTTGATAATGACGAAATAGAAACTGGTGAATATATATTAGGTAATTTAGATGAACGCGGACTTTTGTCTACTTCTCTATCTGAAATTGCAGAGGAATTAGATGTGGAAATAGATTATGTAAAAAGTATTATAAAAAAGATTCAGCAGTTGGAGCCTGCTGGGATAGCTTCTACTAATATTAAAGAATGTTATCTCACCCAATTAAGGCAGATGAATATAGATACTAATGATGCGGAACTACTAATTGGCAAGCATTTAGATCCTGTTGTGACTGAAGATTATAAGGAAATTCTAGATAGTACAGGTTGGACTGAATCTAGATTAAGCGAAGCTCTCCAAACAATTAATAAACTTACTTCAAAACCTGCTTCACTGGTGGCTGATCATAAAAAGACTCAGTACATAATGCCTGATATTGTAATCAAAAAGGTAAATGATGAATATGTAATAGTTATCAATGATAAAGCTTCCCCATTGCTTCGGATTAATCCCTATTATTATGAAGTGATGCAGAAGTGTAAAAAAGATGATACTTATGATTACTTAGAGAAGAAATTCAAAGCAGCACTCTGGATAATAAAAAGTATCGAACAGCGCCGAATGACAGTGTATAGAATTGCCAAAAAGATTGCTGATAAACAGAAAAGCTTTTTGGATGATGGTGTGAAATATTTAAAGCCGCTTACTATGCAGGAAATTGCGGATGATATAGAAATGCATGAATCAACTGTAAGTAGGGCAACTGATAATAAATTTATTCAAACTCCCCGCGGTATATTTGATTTTAAATTCTTTTTCAGTGGAGGAGTTAATGATATTTCTACAGTAAGTATAAAGGCAATCATTATAGAATTAATAAAAAATGAAGATAGTGATTCACCGTTAAGTGACAGTGCAATTGTTGAACTCTTGAGAACCAAAAAGAATTTAAAGTTATCAAGAAGAACGATAGCTAAGTATAGAAATGAATTAGGTATTCCTTCTTCAGTCAAGAGGAAGAAAAAATATTCAATTTAAAGAAGGAGTATGGGGTAAAATATTTAATAAATAAAATGGGTAAAAACATTATACTATATGTATACCGGGACAAAAATGTTCCGCAAGGACAGAATAATCCCGATTTTAGGAGGGATTAGATGAATTATTTGTTTAAGATCCAGAAAAAACTTGTCCCAGAATTGATAAATGTGGCTGAAATAAGGTATAATATATTAAAGGAAATTTTTAATCATCAACCGATTGGACGACGTACTTTAGCACGGAAACTTGACTTAAGTATTAGAAGTGTAAGGAAACATCTCGATTTTCTGTTTGATAAAAGTTATATAGAAATTACAAAAAGTGGTACCGTTATTACAGAGAATGGGGAGGATTTTTTACACGAACTTGATAACTATATGAAAGAAATAAAAGATATTGCTAATCTTGAAGATCAAATTGAAGAAATTTTGGATATAAATAACGTAATGATAGTTCCGGTTGAAAAAGATTCGGAAATAATAAATAAAGAAATTGGAAGATTTACTTCTCGCTTTTTAAAAGAATTGATTAAAGATAAGGATATAATTGCTGTAACTGGTGGTTCTACTTTAGCACAGGTTGCTGAAACAATGGTGTTTTTGGAAGCACCTCGCGATGTAACAGTGATTCCAGGACGAGGTGGACTGGGTGAAAAAGTAGAAATTCAAGCTAATACAATTGCCTCCAAAATAGCAAAAAAATTAGGAGGTAATTATAAACTACTCCATATCCCGGAAGATATAACAAAAGAAAGCCTTGCAATGATCACAAATGAACCTTCAGTTAAAAAGACACTCGACCAACTTCAGCAGTCTAATATATTAATTCATGGAATTGGTACTGCTGAGATGATGTCTGCTCGTCGAGATATGGATCAAAGAGAGATGCAAAAGTTAAAAGATAAAGGTGCGATTGCAGAAGCTTTTGGACTATACTTTAATGAAGATGGTGATGTTGTTTACTCTACGGCCAGTGTTGGTTTAAGTATGGAAGATTTGGAAAGCATTGATAAGGTAATTGCTGTAGCCGGAGGAGTTGATAAAGCACGCGCCATTATATCTGTGGTTTCACCAAAATATCATGATATATTAATAACTGATGAAATAACAGCAAGAGAAATCATATCTCTTAAGGGAGGTGAAAATTCCAAAAACTAAATAAATTTTGTGGTCTATTTAATATTAAAGTAAATTAATTAAATATATAATTATAAATAAGGAGGAATAAAGATGAAAGTAAAAGTAGCTATTAACGGTTTTGGAGCAATTGGTAGAAAAGCTTTAAGAGGTGCAATTGATAATCCTGAAATTGAATTTGTTGCAATTAATGACTTAGTGGAGCCCAAAATATTAGCATATTTACTAAAATATGATTCTAACCATGGTACTTTTGACGGTGAAATAGATCATACAGATAATTCTATAATTGTAGATGGAAAAGAAATTAAAATATTCAATAAAAAAGATCCTGCTGAATTACCTTGGGATGATTTAGGTGTAGAGGTGGTTTATGAATCAACTGGTCTATTTACAGATGCTAATGATGCTAAAAAGCATTTAGAGGCAGGTGCTAAAAAAGTTATAATCTCTGCTCCTGCTAGTAACGAAGATCTTACAGTTGTATTAGGAGTAAATGGTGATGAATATAATCCCGCCAAACATGATATAGTTTCTAATGCGTCCTGTACTACTAACTGCTTATCACCGATAGCAAAAATTCTAAACGATGAATTTGGTCTTGAAAAAGGTCTTATGACAACAATTCACTCTTATACATCTTCACAAAATCTGTTAGATGGTCCATATAAATGGAAAAAAATCACCCGCGGCCGTGCAGCAGCAGAAAATATTGTACCAACCACAACAGGTGCTGCAGTTGCTACTACAGATGTATTACCAGAACTTGAAGGTAAGTTAGATGGAATGGCAGTAAGAACCCAAACATCTACTGGTTCTTTAATAGATTTAGTTGCTACTCTAGAACAAGATGTAACTGTAGAAGAAATTAATGAAGTTATGAAAAAATATGCCGATGGAGAAATGAAAGGTATTTTACAATACAATGAAGAACCTATTGTTTCTAAAGATATAATAGGCAATCCACATTCATCAATTTATGATGCAAACTATACTAAAGTTATCCAGGGCAATATGGTCAAAATCCTATCCTGGTATGACAATGAATGGGGTTATGCTCAAAGACTGAATGATTTTGCTGTAAAAATGAAAGAATTAGGAATATAAATAACATCATATAAAACACAAAGGGGTTAAAGCTTTCATACTTTAACCCCTTTTTATACCTATCATGGAGGTGGATAAGCTTGAAAAAAACATTAAAAGACTATAATTTCAAAGGGCAAAGAGTTTTAGTTAGAGTAGATTTTAATGTTCCAATAGAAGACGGTGAAGTTACTGATACAAATCGTATCGAAGCAGCTTTACCGACAATAAAATTTTTAGCCAATGAAGATGCAAAAGTTATTTTAATGTCACACCTAGGAAGACCAAAAGGTGAAATCAAAGAAGAGTTTAAGCTAGATCCGGTTGGTAAAGAATTAGCTAACCTTTTAAATAAAAATGTAGTTAAAGTGGACGATTGTATTGGTAGCGAAGTTAAGAAAGCAGTAAATAGTATGAATAATGGTGATGTGCTATTACTTGAAAACACCCGTTTTTATAAAGGAGAAAAAGAAAACGATCCGGAATTTTCAAAACAACTTGCAGAAAACGCTGATATATTTGTACTTGATGCTTTTGGAGCAGCTCACCGGGCTCATGCTTCGACAGTTGGTGTAACTGAATATTTACCTTCAGCTGCAGGTTTTCTTTTGATGAGAGAATTAAATGCACTAGGTGAAGTTATGGAAGATCCTGAATCTCCCTTTGTAGCAATTATGGGAGGAGCAAAAATTTCCGGTAAGATTTCGGTTATTGAAAATTTATTAGAAAAAGTAGATTTCATATTAACTGGAGGAGGTATAGCCAATACCTTCTTAAAAGCTCAAGGTTATGAAGTAGGTGAATCCTTAGTTGAGAATGACAAACTTCAGGTAGCACGAGATTTAATTAGTAAAGCTCGAGAAAAGAATGTAATATTACTTTTACCAAAGGATGTAATAATAGCAGATAGATTTGATAAAGATGCAGAAGCAAAAGAGGTTTCTGTTGATCAGATTCCAAAAGATTGGCAGATTTTAGACAGTGGAGGAACCCAAACTCTTGAAGAGTATAAAACAGTTATAGCGAATGCTAAAACTGTAATTTGGAATGGACCGATTGGAGTTTTTGAATTTGATAAGTTTGCAAAAGGTACTAATGAGATTGCTAAAGCCTTAGCGAAAGCAGATGCCAAAACAGTAATTGGTGGTGGTGAATCTGCAGCGGCTGTTAAAAAGGCAGGCTTAACTGATAAGATGACACATGTATCAACTGGTGGTGGAGCTTCCTTAAGATTTTTCGAAGGGAAACCATTACCTGCTGTAGAAGCAATTGATGACCTTAAATAATTGGGAGGTATTAAAAGATGCGAAAACCTTTTATTGCTGGAAACTGGAAAATGAATAAAACCATATCAGAAGCAAAAGATCTAGTGAGTTCTTTAAGAGAAAAAGTGGCTGGAATAGAAAACGTAGAAATCGGAGTTTGTCCTCCTGATATCGATTTACCGGATGTTGTAGAAGTTGCTAAAAATAGTAATATAAAAGTTGGTGGACAAAATATGCACTGGGAAGAAAATGGAGCCTTTACAGGTGATACTTCTCCAGAAATGCTAAAAGAACTCGGTGTAGAGTATATTATAGTAGGTCACTCAGAACGAAGAGAATACTATGATGAAACAGACGAAGAAGTTAATAAAAAAGTTAAAGCAGCCTTTAAACATGGACTTAAACCGATTATATGTGTGGGAGAGAGTTTAGAAGAAAGAAAAGCAGATAATACCAGAGAAAAAGTAGAAAATCAGGTTAAAGCTGCCCTGAAAGGTTTAAATCAAAAACAGGTAAGTCAGACTGTAATAGCTTATGAACCACTTTGGGCTATTGGGACTGGAGAATCTGCAAGTGCAAAACAGGCTAATGAAGTAATAAGCTATATTAGAGATGTTATAGAAACTCAATACTTAGATGCTGCTGAAGACGTAAGAATTCAATATGGTGGTAGCGTTAAACCCCATAATATAGAAGAATTTATGTCTGAGAGTGATATTGATGGTGCCTTAGTAGGAGGAGCAAGCCTACAAGCAGAATCATTTGCACAAATTGTTAAAAGGACTTCCGAAAGATAATCAGATTTTTTTAAAGGTATAGAACAGGAGGTGTTCGAATGAATAGACCACGACCGCTTGCCTTAATCATTTTAGATGGTTATGGTGAGTCAGAACAGGTAGAAAAAAATGCTGTAAAAAATGCAAAAACTCCCTATTTAGATAAACTAAGAGCCGAATCTCCAACTTCAATCATCCAGGCTTCAGGAGAAGATGTAGGATTACCTGAAGGACAGATGGGTAACTCTGAAGTGGGTCATTTAAACCTAGGAGCCGGACGGGTAGTTCCTCAGGAATATACCCGAATTTCTAAAGCAGTTCAAGATGGTTCGATTCTGGAAAATGATGTTATTAAAGAGGCAATACAAAGGGTTAAAAATAATGGAAGTGCACTTCATTTGATGGGATTACTATCTGATGGAGGAGTTCACAGCCATATTAATCATTTGTTTGGTCTGTTGGAAATGTCTAAAACTGCTGAAATAGAAGAAGTTTATGTCCATGCAATCTTAGATGGTAGAGATACCCCACCTCAGAGTGCCCTTACCTATATAGACCAACTTGAAGAAAAAATGGATGACCTAGGTATTGGTAAGATTGCTACTGTTAGTGGTAGGTATTATGCTATGGACAGAGATAATAGATGGGATAGAACCAAAAAAGCCTATGATGCCTATGTTTTAGGTGAAGGAATTGAAGTTTCAACTGCAAGAGAAGCAGTTGAAAAGTCTTACGAACGGGGCGATAATGATGAATTTGTGCTCCCAAGTGTAATTATGGAAGACGCAGAACCCGTTACAACTGTAAAAAGTGAAGATGCAATGATGTTTTTCAACTTCAGAGCAGACCGTGCTCGTCAAATCACAAGAGCATTAAGTATTTCTGGTTTTGATGAATTTGAAAGACCTGCTGAACATCCAAGTGATTTATATTTCATTTGTATGACAGATTATGATGAAGACTTTGATTTGCCAGTTGCCTTTCCAAAACTTTATATTGAAAATATATTAGGAGGAGTCTTAAGTGAAAACGGATTACGACAGCTTAGGATTGCTGAAACTGAAAAATATGCTCATGTAACTTTCTTTTTCAATGGTGGTGAAGAGCAGGAATTTGAAGGAGAAGACCGAGAACTAATTCCTTCTCCTAAAGTAGCAACTTATGACCTTCAGCCGGAAATGAGTGCCTATAAAGTTAAAGATAGATTGATGGAAAAACTACAGGAAGATATTTATGATGTAGTTATCTTAAACTTTGCAAATCCAGATATGGTGGGTCATACTGGATTTTATGAGGCAGCAGTTCAAGCCCTAGAAGCAATCGATGAGTGTATGAGTGAAATTGTACCAAAAATTCTAGAAATGGGTGGTCAAGCTCTAATAACTGCTGACCATGGTAATAGTGAACAGATGATAGATGAAAAGGGAGAACCGCATACAGCTCATACTACAAATCCTGTAATATTGATGTATGCCGGAGCAGACCAAGAAGTTGAATTAAAAGATGGAATCTTAGCTGATATTGCTCCTACAATGTTAGATATTTTAGATTTAGAGAAACCTGAAGAAATGACAGGCGATTCTCTTGTTATAGAAAAATAATAAAATTGAGGTGATTTTTATGATAAGTCCATTTATTGAAGATGTTTATGCTCGCCAAATCCTTGATTCACGCGGTAATCCTACTATAGAAGTAGATGTCGTTTTAGAAGATGGGACTATGGGAAGAGCTAAAGTGCCTTCCGGTGCTTCCACTGGAGCTCATGAAGCAGTTGAATTAAGAGATGGTGGAGATGATTTTTTAGGTAAAGGTGTTCTTGAAGCAGTAAAAAATGTAAATACAGTTATGGGTCCTGAACTAATTGGAATGGATGTAAGAGACCAGATTCTTATAGATAATTTAATGATAGAGATGGATGATACTGATAATAAAGGTAGACTTGGTGCTAATGCTATTTTAGGTATTTCTTTGGCAGTAGCTGATGCAGCAGCTGCCGTTTCCGATGATTTCCTATTTAATTATATCGGTGGTGTAGGCGCCAACTTATTACCCGTGCCTATGATGAATATTTTAAATGGTGGAGAACATGCTGATAATAATGTAGATATTCAAGAATTTATGATTATGCCCACTGGAGCTGAAAGTTTTAAAGAAGCAGTTCAGATGGGAGCTGAAATCTATCATAATTTAAAGAAAGTACTTCAAACTAGAAACTTAGGAACTGGAGTTGGAGATGAAGGTGGTTTTGCACCTGATCTATCATCCAATGAAGAAGCACTTGATGTAATAGTAGAAGCTGTCGAAAAAGCCGGTTATAAAATAAACGATGATATCAAATTAGCTTTAGATGTAGCTGCAACTGAAATTTATGAAGAAGGCAAATATAACTTTAAAGGTGAAGGTGTTAAAAGAACTCCGGAAGAATTGATAGATTATTATGAAGAGCTAGTTGAGAATTATCCAATTATCTCTATTGAAGACGGACTTGATGAAGATGACTGGGAGAACTGGATTCTATTGAATGAAAGATTAGGGCACAAAGTTCAGTTAGTTGGAGATGACCTTTATGTAACAAACAGTAAAAGACTTAAAAAAGGTATTGATACAAATGTAAGTAACTCTATTTTGATTAAAGTAAATCAAATTGGTACCCTTACAGAAACCCTAGAAACTGTTGAAATGGCTAAAAAAGCAGGTTATACTGCTGTCATTTCTCACCGTAGTGGGGAAACAAGTGATACCACAATTTCTGACTTAGCTGTTGCAATGAATACTGGTCAGATTAAAACAGGTGCCCCAGCAAGATCAGAACGAGTAGCAAAATATAATCAATTATTGAGAATAGAAGAAGCACTAGGAAGTGCAGCGAAATATGCAGGAATGGATGCTTTTTATAATATCAATAAATAATTAAAACAAAAATTAAATAGATTTGAACAAGAAGGTGGGGATTTCCCCACCTTTTTTTGTCTTAAATTACTGCCACATTAATATTTTTGAATATTTAAACAATAATATATAGATTGACAAACCACAATATATTTGGTAAGCTTAAAATAATAAACTGAACGGTCGGTCGAGAAATTAGGAGTTGATTTAATGAAGGAAGATACAAGAAAAAACATTATGGAAACAGCTGTAAAATTATTTGCAGAAACAGGATTTAAAGATACTTCGATATCTAAAATTGCCAATCAAGCAGATGTCGGAAAAGGAACAATTTATTGGCATTTTGATAGTAAAGAAGATTTGTTTTTTTCTATAATTAAGGAAAAAGGAAAAGCGTATTTTGATAAGATATTGCAATTAGATAGAAGTGATCTTTCACCGCAAGAAGTAATTTATCAGTATATAAAAGGAAGGATAGAATTTATTGATAATAATCATAAATTAGCGGAAATGCTAATCAGTAATAATGATGTAATTAATAGAGAGTTCAAAGAATTAATGGAAAAAAAACATCGTCAAAGTGTTGCAGTATTGGAAAAGGCTATCCAAAGAGGTATAGATAGTGGTGAATTTAGAGAAAGTCCAAGTAACGAAATAGCTCTAATGATAATCAATTCAACTAATAGTGCTCATAATAATTTTAGCTGTAGCTTAAAAGGCGATAATGAAGAAAGAACCAAGAAAATATTTGATTTTATAATGTACGGATTAGCAGGGGGTAAAAGAAATGAAAAATAAGAAGTTTGTTATCATTTTATTAATATTAGTATTTGTGACTAGTTTAACTGCAAATATAAGTGCAGCAGAAATGTCTTTAGAAGAAGCTATCAAAAATTTCGTCCAAAACAGTTCACAACTTGAAAATGCACGTCGAGATACTAAAGCTTCAGAAATTGATGTTCAAACAACCAAAAAGGGATTGGCCCCAGAAGTTACTTTACAGTCTTCATACACAAGGCTAGGGGAAGCTCCTAAACAGCCTAGTGAATATGTATTAAATCCCACTGGTACAGTTGATTTTAATGGACAATCTGTACCTAAATATCAATTTATGCCTGTAGAAACAGAAACTTTATCCCAGGATAATTACAGTACCACTCTAACTATAAATAAGCCGCTTTATTTAGGCGGTCAGGTTAAAAACGGTACCAAGTTAAGTAATAAAGCTGTTCAGTTAAATGAACTTAAATATGAACAGACTTTAAATAATAATTTGAATTCAGTTATTCAGGCCTACTTTAATGTATTAATTAAAGAAGGAATCCTTGAGATACAACGTAATTCATTAAAACTGGTCGAAAACCATCTCGAAAATGTTCAAAAAAATTATGAAGCAGGACTTGTGGTAAAAAGTGATGTAAATGAAGTTAAGATTGAGGTAAATAAAACAAAACAATCAATTTTAACTGCAGAAAACGATTTAAAAATTGCTAAAAAAAGATTAGCAGATCTTTTAGAAATAGAAAATACTGATTTCACTTTAAAACAACCTGATATCCCAGAAGTGGAAAAAGATCTACAAACTCAACTTGATAAAGCTTATCAAAACAAGTTTGAATTAAAAAGCCTAGAAATAAATCAGGAAATGAAAAATATAAATAAGGAAATGGAAGACAATTTATATAAACCGTCCTTTTTCTTAAGAGGCAATTATAGTTTTGAGGGCAATTCCCTTGATTTTAATGATGGTAATTTTACAATAACTCTTAGTGGTTCAGTTACCCTTTATGATGGTAACAAATCTGAACTTAATCAAAAGAAAATTGAACTTGAAAAAGAAAACTTAGAAAATAATGAAAAACAGATTAAAAGGAATATTGAAACAGAGATTATGCAGGCTTTATATAAAATCGATGAAAATAAACAAAGCCTAGAAATAGATAAATCAAATGAAGAACAGGCCCAGGAAAATTACCAACAGGCCGTAAAAAGGTTTGATAATGGAGTAGGAACTAGTTTGGATGTCTTAAGAGCTGAAACTAACCTTAATCAAATTAGAATTAGTAAAAACCAAACCCATTACCAATATATAATGAGCTTATATAATTTGATGCATAAAACAGGAACTTTAAATAAATATTTTGAGGATGTGATTCAAAATGAAATTAAATAAAATATTATACATGACTTTAATCTTGATATTATCTTTTTCACTTTTGGCCGGAGCTCAAGAACCCGTTAAAACAATTCAACCCAAAAGAGAAGATATTGCAGTAACCGAACTTCTTTCTGGGAAAGTAATTCCGGAGAAGACAGTTAACTTACCTGCAGAAATAAATGGTGTTGTAGAGAAGCTATATGTATCTGTTGGGGATAAGGTAAATAAAGGAGATAAGATTTTAGAATTTGATAAAAGTCAACTTTTAATCCAAAAGAAACAGTCTGAAGCCGGTTTAGAAGCAGCTCAGGCTAATTTGGATCAACTGCAAAAAGGAGCTTCAAAAGAAGATATCCAGAGTGCAGAAGCGAATTATGAACAAGCCCAGATTTCTCTTGAAAGTGCGAAAGAAAACTTAGAATTAATTAAAGAAATATATAATGATAAAAGTAATTTAAAACAACAGTTAGTTAATGCAGAGTCACAGTTTAAAAATGCTGAAAAACAATTGGAATCAGCAGAGGAAAGGGTCAATCAAGCAAAAAAATCATTACAACAGGCCGAAGTTGGTGTCAGACAAGCTGAAAACAATTTAAATCAGGCCCAAAATGATTATGAAAGAATGCAGCAACTTTATGAGGATAACGTAATTAGTGAAAAGGAATTAGAAGGAGCAAAACTACAGCTTGAAAATGCTCGTTCATCTTATGAAAATGCACAATTACAGGTTGATAATGCTAGAGTATCAATTGAAAGTGCTCGAATTGCAAAAGAGCAAGCAGAGTTATCATTAAATACTTCTGAACAGATGTATGAAATAGCTAGAGATAATTATAATAATCCAACTCAGTTAAAACAACAGTTGCAGTCTGCTAAAAATCAAGTTAATGTTTCTGAAGTAAATAAAAGGATAGCAAAGATAAATGTTGATAAAGTAAAAAAAGGTGCAGATGCTGAACAAATCAGGGCTAGTAAAGCGAATGTAAAACAAGCTGAAGCCGGTTTGGAAAGGGTTGAAGACCAACTTTCCAAAGCTGTAATTACAAGTCCTATTAGTGCTCATATTGCAACTGTAAACACAGAAGAAAATGAAATGATCGGTCAGGGAACACCTGTTGTTAGATTAGCTGTTACAGATACTTTAAATGTAAATACGACAGTAACTTCTGAGTTAAGACCACTTATTAATAAGGGAGATACTGTAAATATAGTAGTTAAGAACGGAAAGACCAGAGTCTTTGAAGGCAAAATCAAAACTATTTCTCCAGTAATAGATCCTCAAAATGAAGCTTATCCAGTAGTTATTGAATTTACTGGTAAGCCAAAGAATGTATATCCTGGCATGTTTGTGGATGTAAGAATACGTAAGGACAGTGCTAGAGAAGCTTTAACTTTACCGGTTGATACAGTACTTGATCTAGAAAGCTTCCCATATGTATATGTTATTCAGGATGGTCAAGCTGTTAAAAATGATGTTGAGATCGGGATTATATATGATGATAAAGTAGTAATTTCAAATGGTCTTGCGGAAAGTGACCAAGTAATTATTCAGGGTCAAAATAGGATCCAAGAAGGTCAGTCCGTTGAGGTGATTGAGTAATGAAGTTATCCGATTTTTCAATAAAACGCCCTGTAACAACTGTAATGGTGATCTTGCTCATAGTAATTTTAGGGTTTATCTCTCTTGATAGACTTAATATAGATTTACTACCTGAAATTAGCTTTCCTGGAGCAGCAGTAATTACATCTTATGAAAATGCAGGACCACAGGAGGTTGAATCATTAGTAACAAAACCGTTGGAAAATTCACTGGCGACGGTTACTAATGTTAAAACTTTAAATTCAACATCCGGGGCCGGACAATCTACGATAGTTATGGAATTTAATTATGGGACTGATATGGATTTTGCAGCTCTTGATATGAGAGAGCAAACCGATCTAGTTTCTGAAGCCTTACCAGATGATGTTCGTGATCCACTCATTGTTCAGTTTGATCCCTCAATGATTCCGGTCTTACAACTTGGTGTCTATAGTGGTCAAAATTTAGCTGATTTAAAAACTCATGTAGAAGATAATGTTATTCCCAGAATAGAAAGACTTCAGGGAGTGGCTTCAGTTGATCTTACTGGAGGATTAGACCGTGAAATTTTAATAGAACTAGATAAAAACAAGATGGAAAACTATGGAGTTGAATTTAATTCAATAACCCAGAACTTACTTTTAGAAAACTTTAATTTATCAGGTGGTAATATTAACCGTGGTAATGTTGAATATATAGTTAGAGTTACAGGTAAGTTTGAAAATGTAGATCAAATTAGAGATTTACTAATCCCAACTGGTTCCGGGAGAGGATTTGTGGAACTTAGTGAACTTGGAACCATAAAAGACACGTATAAGGAAGTAACTAGTGTCACCCGTGTAAACGGAGAAGAAAGTATTGGACTAACAATCCAAAAACAAACCGATTCTAATACTGTAAGTGTAGCAAATAGAGTTCGTGATGAAATTGAAGCTTTAAAAAGTGAATATCCGAACCTGAATATAGTTCCAATTGCTGATCAGGCTGAATATATAGAACAGTCAATTTCAAGTGTTTATAGAAATGCAATTATAGGTGGTTTACTTGCAATCTTAGTATTATTTCTTTTCTTAAGAAATTTTAGAAGCACTATTATTATTGGATTGGCAATACCGATTTCTATTGTTACCACTTTCTTACTGATTTATTTTGGTGGTTTAACTATCAATATAATTTCCTTGGGTGGTCTTGCCCTCGGGGTAGGAATGCTGGTTGATAATGCAATAGTTGTTCTAGAAAATATTTTCCGGTATAAACAATATGGTTTAAACCGTATAGAAGCAGCCAGCCGAGGTAGTGAAGAAGTGGGAATGGCTATCACAGCTTCTACTTTCACTACAATTGTTGTATTTCTACCCGTTATATTTGTAGAAGGATTAACAGCACAAATATTTAGAGAATTAGCCTTAACAGTTAGTTTCTCATTGTTTGCTTCATTAGTTGTTGCCCTTACTTTAATACCAATGCTTTCATCAAAGATATTAAAGTTAAACAAAAAACAAAAGAATCTTGACTCAGAGACAAGTATGGGCTTTATAAAATCCAATTATCGAAATTCACTGTCCTGGTTTTTAAAGCATCGTTGGACAATCGGGATATTAATTGTAGTATTAATAGCTGCTGGTGGATTTTTAGGTAGTCAGCTTGGTACAGAGTTTTTACCACAGTTTGACCAGGGACAGTTTACTGTTAATTATAGTTTGCCTGTAGGAACAGTCTTAGATGAGACCCAAGAAGTTGGAGAAAATATAGAAAAAGAAATTGGTGAAATCCCCGAAGTAGAAACAATATTTACAAACATCGGTGCCGGAGGAATGATGACTGGGGGAGCACCAGCAAGTGAGTCTGGTTCTTTTACAGTAATTTTAAAAGATTTGGATCAAAGAGAACGTTCTACAAGTCAGGTTATGGAAGAATTAAGAAAAAAAATTAGAGTTCCTGGTGCAGATGTTAATATAGAATCACAGAGCGGTTTCTTTGGACCAAGTGGTGGCCAGCCGATTAATATTAAAGTAGTTGGTGAGAATCTAGAAGAGCTTGAAAGAATCTCCGGTTTGGTAATGAGCGAAATGAATCAGGTAGAAGGGGTCAGAGAAGTAGAAGACACCTTTGAAGAAGGTCGTCCGGAATATTCAATAAGCATAGACAGATCATTAGCTGCAAGATTAGGTTTAAGAGTTAGAAGTGTTGCCAATACAGTTAAAACTGTTATTTCTGGTGATGTAGCGACCCGTTATGAAGTGGGGGGAGATGAATATGATGTTAGAGTTACTTTAAATGAGAGTGATAAACAGAATATTGAACAACTTAAAAATATTATGTTACCTTCACCAACAGGAGCTAAAGTCCCTTTATCAAGGATAGCCAGTTTTAAGCTGACTGAAGGGCCTAAAGAAATTCTTAGGTTAAACCAGGAAAGATATTCGGAAATAACAGCATCACTTTATCAAACTGACTTGGGTACAGCTGTAAACAAAATCCAAGAAAGAGTTGATGAAAATGTTGAACTACCTGAAGGTTATAATATAAAATATGGGGGACAGTTCCAGGATTTACAGCAGTCATTTACTGACCTATTTTATGCATTTCTCTTAGCAATTGTGCTAGTATATATGGTAATGGCTTCTCAGTTTGAATCCTTAGTCCATCCCTTAGTAATAATGTTTACAGTTCCATTAGCAATAGTAGGAGTTGTATTCGGACTTTATATTACCGGTACTACAATTTCTGTGCCTGCTTTAATTGGTATTATAACCCTGGCAGGTATAGTAGTTAATAATGCTATAGTTCTTGTAGATTATATTAATAGAATGAGAGATGAAGGTAAAACCAAACATGATGCTATCTTAGAAGCTGGACCTATTAGGTTAAGACCGATTATGATGACAGCGCTTACAACAATTTTAGCGTTGATACCATTATCATTAGGAATTGGTGAAGGTTCAGAATTACAGCAGCCGTTAGCAATAGTTGTAATTAGTGGATTATTATTCTCCACATTCTTAACCTTATATGTAATTCCAGTTATCTATTCATCATTTACAGATCTAAGTGATAAAATAAAAAGCATGTTAAGAAAAGTAGTTTAGTAAATATTGGAATCGTTTATTAAATTATAACAAATGAGGAGTTGATGTTCAGCCATCAACTTCTCTATTTGTTTAACTCTTACAAAAAACTCATTAAATCCACTTAATATATTGTATTTTTATTATGATTATGTTAAAATGTAAAAGTGTTGAGGAATGAATAGCGAAATAATAATAGGTGGGGGTGACCGTTAGTGTTT
>Ga0207714_1000103_pt1 | contig 51457 bp, 57 predicted proteins | sample PonA232FremontCA_2_FD_187270 | JGI IMG/M metagenome (GOLD analysis project Ga0207714, IMG submission 187270) | Marine sediment microbial community from Fremont, CA, USA - Pond A23 Sediment 2 (SPAdes) | ecosystem: Environmental > Aquatic > Marine > Unclassified | place: USA: Fremont, California... | reverse complement strand
AGAACATGTTTTGGAGGTTTTGAAACATGGAGGGGTGGAAGACGTGCTTATCGTTGTGGGTCGTAAAAAACACGCTATTATCGATTATTTAGGGTCTGGAAAACGTTTAGATTTGAATATTTACTATCGTATTCAGGAAGAGCCTAAAGGTACGGCCCATGCCGTTTCTCTCGCCGAGAATTTTGTAAATGAAAGAGAAAATTTTGCGATAATGTACGGTGATAACTACATTTCACACTACAGCGCAATGAAAAAAATCGTCAACTTTCACGAGGAGAAAGATGGAAACGGGACCCTAATCCTGCACCCAGTTGACGACCCTCGAAGGTTCGGAGTGGTTAAGCTCAATGACGAAAACAAGGTTCTGGGCATGATTGAGAAGCCGACCCTTGAAGAGGCCCAACCTTACAAAAGAGACGATCACTGGCTGAACATCGCAGGCCTAATGATTGTAAATCAAAAGCTGTTCGACCATTTAGAACAGATCGAACCAAGCAAAGAGGATGAACTCTGGCTGACCGATGCTGTTGAGAACATGAGAAAAGATAGGAACGAACTATACGGGTATGTTTTCGACGGCAAAAGGTACGACATCGGTACCTTCGAGTCGCTTGCGAAGGTGGACAGGCAGGCTCAAGGGGGCAACATTCTCTTAACGAGGATTGAATCGAGGAGATTTAAAATAAAAATACTGATCTCTGGAGGGGCCGGCTTTATCGGAAGCCATACTTGTGAATCCCTTCTGGAGAAGGGTCATGAGTTGGTTTACGTAGACAATCTCGATTCTTATTACGACGTCAGGCTGAAGAAGAGGAATATGGATATTCTGAGTAATTACGATTCCTTTGAGTTCGTGGAGGGGAAAATCAAAAATAAGGAAACCGTCGATGATCTGGTTGAGAACGTGGATGCGGTGAACCATCAAGCAGCGCAGGCCGGAGTTTGAGTATCGTTGAAAAGTCACTCAAACCATACGAAGTTAACACAGGGGTACGCTAAACCTTTTGGAGGGAGACCAGGAAACACGATGTCAAGCACTTCCTTTTCGCCTCTTCGAGCAGAATCTATGGAAAGAGCTCTGAACTGCCCTTCAAAGAGGACGCCAGAAATATACCCTTATCACCCTACGGAGTGTCAAAACTGGCTGCGGAAAACTACGTCAGATTATATAACGAGATTCATGGAGTTCCGACAGTTTCTCTCAGGTACTTTACTGTTTACGGGCCTAGAATGCGTACAGATCTGGCCATTTCTATATTCATAGAGAAAGCCTTAGCTGGCGAAGAGATAGAGATCTTTGGAGATGGTGAACAGACTAGAGACTTCACCTATATTGAGGATATTATCAAAGCGCAGAATATCTGTCTAGAGAAAAAAGTTGGTGGTGGTCAAGCGTTCAACATCGACAGCGGGGAGAAATATTTACGAATTTACTTTTATTAAAGCATTCTTCATTATTTTTAAGTAAATTTAAAGTCATTATTTGGATACCTTCACTTTTTTCAGGAAAATTTTTCACTATAGTTCAAATTTTACCTTCTGTTTATATTCAGTGGCTCCGCAAGTGATTTTTAGTTTGTCCTTTTTATCTGACTTGGTGGAAATTTGAAGGAGAGGAGGGTGAAAACCCCCTTCAAGCGAGGCTAGACCGGATTTCCTCTAGAAGGTGATCATGTCCTTACACACGAATTCCAATCCAATGCTAAACTCAACAGCGGGATTATTAAGACTATCACCGATCTCTTCGATTGAACCCCAACTTGATCTATGACTCCTTTGATTTGGCGAGAACCGTAGTCAAGAGAAAGATGGATTAAAAGCTATGGTTTACCGCCCCCCCCATATAGCGGAAAATCCGGCGTTGGCGGCGGAGGTTTACCGTCTTCCCATAGCCTGGTTCAGGAGGCGACCTAAATTAATAGGCGCAGCCAATCCTCGGAGAATTTATCTATACCATCACAGCCCCATCTACACAGTCGGACAGAACCAAAAAATTTAACTAAGGATTGGTAAATCCTTAAGCGATGTCCAGAAAAAAAGGTATAGTGTACACTGCGATTTTTGATAATCATGATATTCTACTTGACCCATGGGTTTCATCAGATCAATTAGAATATATCTGCTTTACTGATAATAATAACTTGGAGTCCGAAGTTTGGAATATTCATATTACAACCGAAGAGAATTTATCTCCAAGATTAAAAAACAGAAAAATGAAAATATTGCCACATTCCCTTTTTGAAAAATTTGAATGGAGTGTTTACGTAGATGGAAATATTCATATTACAGGGGATTTGGGAAGACTGGCTAAAAAATATTTGTCAGACCATAAAATGGTTGCCCTAAGACATCCTTCGCGAAATGGCGTATATGAGGAAGCCTCTAAATGCATTAAATTGGGAAAAGGTGATGAAAAAACTATCCGAAAACAGATGAAAAGGTACAAATCAGAAGGATTTCCTGACGACCGAGATCTTTCGGCGAATTATGTTCTATTCAGGAAACATAACGATTGTGAAGTGGTCAAAACCATGAAAGACTGGTGGAACGAATTAAAAAAAGGTTCAATACGAGATCAGTTGAGTCTTAACTATGTGGCTTGGCGTAACGACTTCGAGATAAAATTATTAAACCACAAATTAGCAAAAGATTCCACCTATTTTCGTATCTATCCTCACAAGCCGAAGCATGTCCCGAGAAGATTGTGGCGTTGGTGGATAGAAGCTAAACACTACAAAAGCAATTTATTTTGAGAAATTAATCTTATTTTTTTTTAAGACAATTTTTAAAATATTTTTTAACTCCTTCAAATGTTTACCCTCAAAAAGTTTGATATTAGCCGAATAGAGACCAAATAAGTTACAATGCCGAGTCAGACAAGCAGAGAGAAGGGAAATATTCAACCCCCCCATTATAATATACGTCTTAAGGACTATAATATTAGTATTTAAGTCGTAGAAAGTTTCAAATATCACGTGACACTAAAAAACTCAAATTATAAATAATAAATAAAAAAGAAAGGATACTGAGTTTTTGGACGGTATTTATGAAAAAGATTAGAAGAGCAAGGGAAGTAGCAGAAAGTGAGGGGTTAGAAAATCTATTTAGGAAATCATGGCAGTTCGGGGCGGATAAGTTCTTTACTCTTCCCGGGATAAAGAGAGCAGCACGCTATCTATCTGTTAAAAAGATTGAAAAAAGGAAGGAAAAAGAAGAGAATTTGAACGATATATTAAACACAGCTTTTGATTTAGGAGGATACGGCTCTTACAATATTCAGCCATCCCAAGTTAGGGAAGAAATATCTAAACTTGCTGAGCTAGTAAAAGATAACCATCCATCTACAGTAATGGAGATCGGAACAGCAGAGGGAGGAACGTTCTATATATGGACAAGATACCTTGAATCTGCATCCAAGCTAATCAGTCTAGATCTTCCTAGAGGAGAATTTGGAGGAGGGTACTCCGAAAGCCACATACCTTTCTTTAAGAAGTTCAACAAAGATAAAAAGATGCTTTTCTTCAGAAAAAACTCTCATAACCCTCAAACAAAACAAGAAATAAAGGAAGAATTAAATGAAGAAAAAGTAGATTTTCTATTCATAGACGGGGATCATACCTATGAAGGAGTCAAACAAGATTTTGAAATGTACAGTCCATTGGTATCCGAGAACGGAACTGTTGCTTTCCATGATATAGTTCCCGGTCCCTCGAATAGAGTAGGGGGTGTTCCGGAATTTTGGGAAGAGATAAAAGAGGATTATCCAAACAGAGAGTTCGTGAAAGATTGGGAACAAGGTGCATGGGGAATTGGCGTTATTTACAAGTAAAGAGCTATCCTTCCATAGGCCTCGGGACAAAAATGTTACTCTTTTTGGTTGGTAAGGATTTTGGCGTCCTCTGGTTTTAGTTTGATATCTCTTATGTGGTACTCCGCTTGGTACATATCAAGCAGGTCTTCGAACTTTTCGAGGTGCTTGTTTTTGATGATAAATACTCCTTTGATTAGTTTCCGGTGGGGTATCTTGTCGAGTAGTCCGTCTCGTTCATAGGTGTATTTGCCGTGGTTTGATCTGTCCACGTATCCGTTGAGTGCTCTGGATAACTGTCGTGATTTGCTGCTGGACGGTTGTCTGTAGATAACTATATTCCCCTTCATACTGTCCATCTAATAGACAGTAAAGTTTATAAGTCTTACCCACTTTTAATCAAGCGGTGCCCACGACAAAGAGACGGAAACAGAATAGGTTGGAAAAGTTCATCGATAAGCTGAAGAATGAGAGATCGACTACGAACCTCCTGAAGGTAAAGACCCTGGAGTGGACTAGTCTACCTACGACAAAGCGCAAGTGAATGAACTCAAAGACATGCTCTCGTTTGCCAAGAAGAGTGTGGATGAAGCCGTCGAAAGGCTGGGTTTCGATAATGAGTCCGAGGGTCGCGGGAGACCGTCCTAACCTCCGAAAAATTTAGCGAAAGGTGTTCTTTTACAGCAGTATTTTGACGCTTTACGGCTGATTTGTATACTTATTCAGGGAAAAGCTCGGAATTGAGGAGACTTACTCTTACAAGACTTTGGGGAGGGCTTACGAAAATCCTCACGTCGCGATGATTTTAAGAAAGGTTTTCGAAATGAGTCAAGAGCCGGTTGAAGGTGAAGAAGACACTATTTTCCGGACGGCACTGGGATACCGAACTCTTTAAAAAACAATTAGGGGAAAGAGAAAGATTCTGACGAAAAGGTGGAGAAGTTCACACAGATGAATGCGATGATGGGTGCAACTTACCAGCTCATATAGAGCGTTAGATTTCCTGACAACCAGAAAGCTCACGAATCTCTATTTTTTGAACCTCTGCTTAAAGAAACCGCACACAAGTACGTCCAGATCAATCTGGTGAGTGCCGATACCGCGTATCTTTCTCGCGATAATTGTGATTTCGGGAAAGATCACGTTGGAACGCCCCCGCATCCAACCGAAAGAGAGAATCACTTTGAAGAGAAAAGGATCTTGGATTTGGACTGATATGTTGCTCGACTTAATTAACAATCCACAAGAATGGTTGAGATGATATCATGCCAAGGCCAATGTCGAATCCAGATTTTCTCGATCCGCTCAGAAAAATGTATCCGGCAGAGGGGAAAAACAGAAGCGTTTGCCAGAGTCTACGACTACAACCTCAAACGAGCCTCCTAAGTTCGACGTCGAGAAGAATTGACGGCATCCTGGATGCAGCCTAGACTTTTTTGTCCCAAAGCCTCTACCTAAGCAGACGAATGCCTAGAAAAAACTTACTGGATAATGAAAAATTTATTTGATAGAAGGAAATAGAATTAGTATGAGTTAAAATTGCCCTTTGAATTTGAAGAGAAAAGCATACCATCGGTTTTGTTAGTGAAACCTCAAGTTTTCAAGGATGATAGAGGATTTTTCATGGAAACTTACGTTAAGAAAGATTTCAAAGGAGAAGGAATAAAAAATGAATTTGTTCAGGATAACCATTCAAGATCCAAACAAAGGGTGTTAAGAGGTCTACACTTTCAGAAAAAGCCCTACACACAAGCTAAACTAGTGAGGTGTCTAAAAGGGAAGATATTTGATGTGGCCGTGGATTTACGAGAAAGCTCAGACACATTTGGAGAGTACATCCACGCTATTTTATCTGAGGAAAACAAAGAACAGCTTTATATACCTAGAGGATTTGCTCACGGATTTCTAGCTCTGAGCGAAGAAGCAGAAGTGGCTTACAAAGTGGACAACGACTATGCTCCTGATTATGAGGTAGGATTGATATGGAATGATCCTCAAATAGATATTGACTGGCCTATTGATGACCCTATTCTCTCCGACAAGGACAAAAAATGGCCCACCCTTGAGGATTTGGTGGAAAAAGAAGAAATATTTTCTTAGAATCTTTGGAATATCAAGAATATCTATTATTATGAGATTGAATCTTTTCTTTTTCGTCTCGCATTTTTTGAAGGGATTCTTCACAGTTTAAAAGCTTCTTATCAAATGTATTCTCGCTTTTCGACACGTCAAGAGAGGAATCTTTTGGCCTCGGCGCATTCCAGTCCATCTCGTTCATGGTCGTTTTCTTGATTAATTCTTGATTCAAGTGGAAAATTTTTGCGAGTTTCATAGAAAATTCATATCTGCTTATCCTTGATGAACAAGCTACATGATACAGTCCTTCTATTTCCTTCCCAGCTGCTTCAATCAGGACCTCTGCTAAATTAGTGTTAAGAGTGGGTGAGTTGTACTGGTTCTCTACTATTTGTACCTCGTTCTTGTCGGACAATTCTTTAATTAGCCAAGTAGCAAAGTTTAGCTTGTCTTTAAATCCCCATCCGTACAAAACACTGGTTCTGGCAATCGTCCATAAAGAACAATTTTCTCTAACGTTTTTCTCTCCTTCCAGCTTGGACTTTCCGTAGATTCCTTGTGGATTAGTCAGATCATCCTCGCTATAACTGCCTTTTTCTCCATCGAAGACGTAATCGGTGGAAACATGAATCAAGTGCGCGCTGATATCTTCCGATGCTCTAGCTAGCATCTTTGGAGCCTCTGCGTTGACTTCATATGCCTTTTCCGGATACTTTTCACAGCCCTCAACATCGGTGAAAGCAGCGGTATTAATAATGGCCTCTGGTTCGATATCCTTTACCACTTCTTGGATTTTTCCAAAGTTTCTGAGATCAAGTTTGGCTTGTTTTCCTCTTGGATATTTCTCATTTCGATAGGTTGAGTAGACTTCGTGACCCCAATCAAGGGCCAAATCAATGATTCTGTGACCTACTAATCCGGTGGATCCGGTAACCAGAACTCTCAAACGAATCACCAGTTTTCTTCCCAAGGTCTGGGACTCAGAATATCTTTGTCTGCCAAAGGTTCCCACCATTCCTCGTTTTCGAGGTACCAGTCAATCGTTTCTTGGAGGGCTTCTTCGAAGGAGTGTTCGGGTTGCCAGTTCAGCTCTTTCCTCAGCTTGGTGGAGTCAAGGCTATATCGATAGTCGTGGCCGGGTCGGTCTTCAACGAACTCGATTAAATCTTCGTCCTTCCCAATCTTATCGATTATTTTCTTGACGAGTTGGATGTTTTGAATCTCTTTACCCGATGAGATGTTGTATATTTCTCCTTTTTCCCCTTTTTCCAGAACTTGTTCTATTGCACTGCAGTGGTCTCTTACGTAGAGCCAATCGCGGATATTCTCCCCAGTTCCGTAAACTGGTATCTTCAGGTCGTTGGTTCCCCTAATTATAGTCTTGGGAATCAGCTTTTCGGGGAACTGGTAGGGTCCGAAATTGTTGGTACATCTCGTGATGGACGCGTCTATTCCGTAGGTTCTGTTGTACGAGAGGACAAGCATGTCGGCTGCAGCTTTGGTTGCTGAATAAGGATTTGAGGGATCCAGATTTGACTTTTCGGTGAAGGAACCCTCCATTATATCTCCATATACTTCATCCGTGGAGACCTGTACAAATCTTGTATTTCCACCATTTTCCCTAATAGAGTCAAGTATTGAAAAAACTCCTTGAGTGTTACTTTCAAGGAAGGGTTCAGGGTTAGATATGCTTCTGTCTACATGGGTCTCAGCTGCAAAGTTGACAACTGCGTCCACTTCTGAGATTAAATCTGATAAGAGGTCTCTGTTTACTATATCACCCTGATAGAACTCGTAGCTTTCCTTGTTTTCTACATCATTTAGGTTCTCCCCGTTTGAACCCAAGGAAAGATTGTCCAAATTCAGTATTTTTTCAAACTTATTTTTATCGGATAATAAATAATGAATAAAATTGCTTCCGATAAACCCCATTCCGCCCGTAACTAAAATTCTTTGAAACTTTTCCTCATCCATATTTTAAATCCGCCCTGGTCTATGTCCAAATTTAATTATCATAATTCTAGCTCCGACGATTTCCCGAGGACAAACTTTCTCCCTGAAGGTTTAGATTTTTTTGAATTTATCTTGGAGTTTGGACCAATAAGACTATTGACAATCCGTTCATCAACTTCCACTTGGCATCCTTGCATCAAAATCGAGTTTTCGATTTCCCCCCTTCTTATCTTCGTCCTGTTGCCAATACTCGAATAGGGACCTATATAAACATCTCCTTTCACCAAACAGTTTTCACCTATCACCGCCGGCCCCCTTATCTTGGCTCCAGCTTCGACTTTGGAGTCATTCCCTATCGCCACTCTTCCTTGAACTTGGCTTTCATCCTCTATTTCACCCTCAAGTTCATGCTCGAAATCGTCGTCCAGAATCAGCCGATTCGCGGCGAGCACATCCTCCGGAGTTCCGGTGTCCTTCCACCAACCCTCAACGAATTCGTAATCAACGTGATAATCATTTTCCAACAGCATTTGAATAGCGTCAGTTATCTCCAGCTCACCTCTCCACGAAGTTTCCAATTGATCAATCATCTCAAATATTTTCGAAGTGAAAAAGTAAATTCCCGTCAAAGCGTAGTTGCTCGGAGGATCATCCGGTTTTTCGACTAGTTTTTCCAAGTTGCCGTCCTCATCAAATTTTGCGACTCCAAACTGTTCTGGGTTTTCAACCTCGTTAAGGAAAACCAATGCCTCGGAATCGGAGTTTTCGAAACCATCCGCAAGTCGGCCTACACCGTGCTTCAAGAGATTATCCCCGAGGTAAACCACGAACCTTTCATCACCTACGAAATCTTCGCATAACTCCACTGCTTGAGCTATCCCCTTAGGCTCTTCCTGTTCAATATAGGTAATATCCAAGCCCAGTTCGCTTCCGTCACCATACCTATTTTTGACTTCTTCTGGCTGTATATGTCCAACTACAATGGCAACTTCTTCAATCCCTGAGTTTTTCAAGTCCTCCAGAACATACTGGGAGATTGGCTTGTTAGCTACGGGAATTAGCTGTTTTGGTCCTGTATGAGTCAAAGGTCTCAATCTCGTTCCGTGCCCACCGTGAAGTACAATCCCTTTCATAGTCACATCTCTCTTTTCTTTGTTTTGTACTCATTTAACAATTTTTTCTTGAATTTTAAGTGATGGGTGTTTATCGCTTTGATCTTCACCTTGTAGTGTTAACTGTAGTGTTTAAGTTTGAGAGGAATTTTCGTAAAATTTTACGAAAAACATTAGATTTAAAATATTAATAATCAAATATTTCCATAGTGGTTAGTTGACGACTAATAAAAAGAGCTACCCTAAAGTTGCAATTATTATCCTCAATTGGAATGGATGGGAAGACACTATTGAATGCCTTGAATCATTATACCAAATTAATTACCCAAATTACGAAATAATCGTTATAGACAACGGCTCGAATGATAAATCTATCGAGAAGATAAAAAGTTACGCTAACGGAGAAATAAAACCCGAATCCAGTTTCATAGATTACAACGAGGAGAATAAACCCTTAGAGGTTTCGGAATACAAAAGAATGGAAATAGAGAACGGAAGAAACAAAAGGGAAGGCGGAAATAATTATGATTTGACCTTAATAAAAAATGAAAAAAATCGAGGATTCACTGAAGGAAATAATATAGGAATAAGATATGCTTTAAACAAGGATTCTGATTATTTTTTACTTCTCAATAACGACACCGTGGTAGAAAAAGATTTCTTGAGTAAATTAGTTGAGTATGGGGAAAAAGACAAAAAAATAGGTATATTAAATCCTAAGATATATTATTATGATTTTAAAGGACGTAAAGATGTAATAAATTTCGTTGGAGAGGACTTTACACTTTGGAGGACAGGAGGGTATAGATATAAATCGGAAGAAATAGACCAGGGCCACTTAGAAAACCCGATAGAAGTAAACTCCCTAAATGGAGCTTGTTTCCTTATTAAAAGAAAAATAGTATCTGAAATTGGTTTCTTAGATACTGATTACTTCTTACGTAGAGAGGAAACCGATTACTGCTATAGGGCGGGAAATAAAGGTTATAAATTGGTTTGCGTGCCCAATGCTAAAATTTGGCATAAAGAATTTTCTTCCGCTAGCCAATCAAGCCCTTTAATCACTTACTATAGTACAAGAAACAACTTCTTACTTGTGAAGAAAAATGGTCGCGATTTTGACTATCTAAAATTTCTAGTTTACTTTATAAGCTATCTTCTATGGGTAAAACTAATCTTCTACCTAAATAACGAACCAAAGGTAGTTCCTTACTTTTTCAAGGGTATTTTAGATGGTTTGAAGTTTTCTTAATTACACCAAAACAGGTGGTAATCTAATCTTCAAAAGGATACCTAAGTGAGAGAGTTGGGAATAGTAATTTCTCTTCTATTTCTCCATCTAAGATTTTTCCTAATAATGACTTTTGGACAAGGATGTTACTCATCTTGACTGGAAAGGTTTTCTCGATCTTCAGAGGATAGCTTTATTTCTCTTCTAAATGTTTTCACTCCATAATCTTTGGTCAAGTCTATCACTTTCTCCGCGTCTTCTTCTCTGACTATCACCACTCCACGCACAAGTTTTCTTGAAGGAATCTCATCTAGCAACCCTGAACGATAATACTCATACTGCCCATTATTCGACTTATCAGTATATCCGTACAACTTCCTTCCAAAACTCGTCTTTTTCGCCTTGGAAAGCCCACTCGTGTCGTATACGATAATCTCTCCATCCATCTTACTGTGATATAATACAGTAAAGTTTATAAGGCTTCCCCAACCACACAAAACGAAACCATGCCGAAAAGACGGAAACAGAAACGGTTAGAAAAATTCATCGACCAGTTAAAGAACGACGAAATCGATTACCAGCCCAAAGAAGAAGAGAAAAACTTAGGAGTGGACTGGTCTAGCTACGACAAAGCGCAAGTAAACGAGCTCAAAGACATGATTTCAACCGTGAAAAAGACCGTGGACAAAGCCGTCGAAAGACTAGGTTTCAACAACAAATCCGAAGATGGTCGTGGAAGACCATCTTACCCGGCGGATGATCTAGCGAAAGGTGTTCTCCTGCAACAGTATTTCGACGTGTCTAACCGTGTCGCAGCAGGTTTTATCGACCTGTTTAAGGAAAAACTCGGAATCGAGGAGGCTTAGTCTTACAAAACTTTGGAGAGGGCGTATGACGATCCTCATGTTGCGATGATTTTGAGGGAAGTGTTTGAGATGAGTCAGGACCTAGTTGAGAATAAGGAGACTAAGTTTTCTCCAGACAAACCCAGTGTTCCGAACTCAATCAAAAGAAATCGGGAGGAAGAAAAGTATTCAGGAGATGGAGAATCTTCCAATGGTTTTACTAAGATGAATGCGATGATAAGGAATCATTATCAGTTTTTGTCCAGTGTTTTTTCCTGATGATCCTTGTACCCATAAGCCTCCGTAATTTGAGACCTTCTTGAGAAGACTGCTGATAGGTATGGTCAGGCAGATTTAGTTTATGCTGATGCAGCCTACCCGTCTCGTAATAATTCCAATCTTGCAGAAGAGTTTGAGGAAGTTCTTCAGATTTTCCCGAAGAAAAGATCGACGTTGAAGAGGAGAGGTTCTTGAGCTTAGAGCAATATGTTACTCAATTTTACGGATAATCCGCAGAAGTGGTTGAGAGAATACCATACTCAGTCTAATATCGAGTCAAACCCCCCATTTAAGAAAAATTTTCTAGCTCCTTTAAGAAAGTGTTTAAATCAGAAGAGGAAGACGAAAGCGTTTGCAAGAGCCTACGATTACAATCTAAAACAAGCATGTTACGTTCGCCATCAAAAAGAGTTAATAGCACCCCGGATAACTAACTTTTTGTCCCAAAGCACATAGTAATATATCAGAACTCTGATATGGTGCAGATGGATCATCACGTCAAAATCGAAGCAGGCTCAATAGAGCTCACAGACAAAGTGAAAACGTTTTACGAGTCCGAAATAAAGTCGCACGGAAATTCAGTCCGTGCGAGCTTATCGAAAAATATTAGTCACCGTGCTAAAAGAAGAGAAAATAGAATGAGTTAATGCCGTTCCTAATTAACCTATTTAAAAATCAAAACAATTAGCATGGGAAAAATATATCTTAATATGTTAAACGAAGGGAATATAATTAACGAATCTTAATTTATAGACGAGGATATATATGAAAACAAAGAGGACGGAGGAATAACCCCAATGAAAGAGGGGAGAAAAAATTAGAGTCGCACTTTTAAACCGTTTTTTCAACGATAGAAACGGTGGGATAGGAGTCTATTCAAGAGAATTATTATCTAAACTTCTTGAAAAAGGAATCCAAACAGACCTTTATTCGTGCAATTATAAAGGACGTGTAGGTTACTTTCTTTACTCCTTCCTAGAGTTAGGATTAAAAAAAATATCGTTCGATTCGGACGTATATCACGCTTTAACACCTATAGAGGCATTATGGACCCCAAAGGATAAGACCGTCACAACTTTTCACGACCTAATTCCGATGCTCGAGTTGAATGAAATCAACACTCATTACGCAGGAAACACTTTAACTAAACTAATAAACGAAAAATATTTCAATCTCGCAGCTAGGATAGCTTCCGAATCAAAAAGGATAATATGTAACTCCAAACAGACGAGGGATCGAATCATTGAACACCTTGATGTGAACGAAGAAAAAACGTCGGTGATTAGAATGGGTATAAATCCGGAACTGGAGTCTAAAGAGAAAAAAACGTACAAAGATTGTGATTATACGGTGGGCACATTGTCCTACCTAGATCCGAGAAAGAGAATAGATATCTTAATCCAATCTTTTAAAGAACTAGAAACTGAAGATGCTGAGCTTCTCATTCCAAGCACAGGCCCGGACGAAAAACACCTCAGAGAGGAAGCGGAAGACGATGACAGAATAAAATTCCTAGGTTACTTGCCGGAAGAAAAAAAGGCAGAATATTTCAGCTCTTTAGATGTTTTCGTTCTTCCCTCAAAGTTCGAAGGGTATGGACTTACATGGGTGGAAGCTATGGCCTGCAAAACCCCCGTAGTAAGTCTGAAGGATTCCCTAGTCCCAAAGGATGTACAAAAGAGAACACACGTAACTACTGCAGAAAAACTTCCAAAGAATCTAAAGGAAAAAGACTGGAAATGTGACATTGAAGAGAATTTGACCTTTGCTGAAAAGCACGAATGGAAAAGATGTGCAGAAAAAACTATCAAAGTCTATACTGAGATAGCAAAAAACTAGTAAAAAAAAGTAGCGGAGTCGGCGTATGCTAGATAATGATACTAATAACTGCTAATCATGGAGAGAGTTTAGGGAAGGAGGATGGTGGAGACACGTACACGATGTAGGTGGAAAGATCCCAAAATTACCTCTTCTCGTATAAGTACCTTGGCTGGAAGTTGAATAAAAATGAAGAGTCAGAAGGAGCTAATCTGAAGAAAAACTGGGACATCCTAATAGTTTTGGATGTTTGTAGATGGAGCTTTTTTGAACAGCTATATGAAGAGTATCTAAACAGCGTTTTATCAAGGTCCGTTCCTCCGATAGTGGAACACTGGAATGGTTGGGAAATACTTTTCTTGAAGAGGGAAAGTTGGACGTTACCTAGTATTCAACTAATCCCTATATTAATTCTCTCGAAAGCTATTTTGCAGGATTAGAATCCTTTGAGAACATCGAAGATTTACACCTTGATGAATGGAAAGAAGAAAAGAAGACCGTGAGACCCAAAGTGTTCAATGGGGTTTCAACGGTGAAAATCCAGCAATATTAAACTATATGCAACTACATAAGCTTTACCTTTCCATAGAAGAACATTCCGAAATTGTCTGAGATAATGAACCGGAGGAGAAGGAGGGAATTACATTAAAGTTAAAAAACTAATCTTGCCGAGATTAAGAAAAATACTTGGTGAAATTCGGTTTAGGGGATTAACCAAATTATTATTAGGTGAAAGGCCTATAAATCAACTTGAAAATACAGCAAATCAAGGAGGATTCTGGGCTTATAGAGGCCTATCGAGAGAATTTTAGAATGGCGTTGGCTTCCGTTCAAGGAATCATAGAACAGGCTGAAAAATCAAGGCTGAGAATCGTGACAGCAGATTACGGAGCCCCCTCGGAGAATTGGCTGTTTTGGCCATCCTCGGGATTCGAAGTGGACACCTTGAGGGACGTTCTTGGCTGGTAATAGATAATAAAGGGACCAAAAAGATGAATGAAGAAAAGGTGACGAAATGAAAAAACAAAAAAAGCTAATTCATGAAAAAAATTGGGACTATCTTTTCATCTTAGATGCTTGTCGGCATGACATTTTCGAAAGGGTTTACGGAGATTATTTGAGCGGCAAGCTAAGCCCAGTGAAATCTGCCGGCTCGGCAACTCAAGAGTGGGCGATAAATACTTTTGAAAATAAAAAAATGGATGACATTGTGTATGTGTCAGGTAATCCTTGGTTTAACTCCAAATTCCCTATGAAAGATTTTGATGCAAGAGAGCATTTTAATGCAATCATAGACGTTTGGGACTGGGGATGGAATGAAGATGGAACAGTAAGACCCATAGCTCTAAAAAAAGGGCTTGAAATTGCAGAAAATAATTTTCCAAAAAAGCGTAAAATAATTCATTTCATGCAACCTCACCAACCTTATCTACCACTGTTTGAGGATAATCCTTCTTTCTCTCATAAAGTATTAGAATATTTTTTCGACTTTCTCAAAAAAATAAAAAGCTTTAGCAATAAAGGAGAGAGAACTGTTTCCACTGCTAAAAATGAAAAAGGCAATGTAAGCCTGAGACGAGAATTTGGAGACTTACTTAGAAACAGATTTGGAAAATTTAATTTTTTCATGTTTAGAAAATTACTTGGACTGCCCCCAGCAACCATAGGGGAAGCATTCTATAGATATGGAAGACCTGGACTGAAAAAATATTATGCCGATAACTTGAAAATAGCATTAGAAGAAGTTGAAAGTATCGTAAATTCTTTAAATGGAAATATAGTAATCTCTGCTGATCATGGAGAGTTTCTAGGAAGACCAGCTAGTGAGAATCATAATCAAAAAAACACTCAGGATATACTTTCAGATGTAAAAACATTTTCAGCTCCCGATGGTTCAGAAAGAATATTAGGACACCCATATGGTGCTGAAAATGATACTCTAAGAAAAGTACCGTGGCTAGAAATAAAAAATGATGAGTCAAAAAAATCTAGATTTTTTTAGCAACATTAGATTGTAAGATAAAATCCTAAGATGATATTCTTTTTCCGCAAAAAGGAGAAAAAATAGATAATGAATTAATTTCCAATATCAAAGAAAAAGAAACCACATTAGAAGAATAAATTCCAATATAGATATCCAATCCGTTTCAAAGTTACAGAAATAATAGAGAAAAAAAGAAACAATAAAATTGTAATTTTAATGGATTTTGATAAGTTGCTAATCAACAGTATAAGTACCGTTAAAAGATTTATATCTCGATATGAAATCAGCCATTTTAGAAAGAAATCTCAATGGGATTCTAAAAATTAGAAAAGAACAGATTTTAATTTTAGTGAAAAAGGTTGAAATAGTTATGAATGAAATCAACTCCCCCTTAAAATTGGAAGAGGACTTGAAGAAATCCTAAAAAACACAAGAGCAAAATAATATAAGTCTAATCAAAAAGACAGAGAACAAAAAATATTGACCCACTTGCCTAGAAAAGGCTAGAACCAGGCAAAAACAGCTAGAGCCCTTAAAAATATGTCTTGCATAGAAAAATAATCAACCCCTGACATTCAAAAAGATACAGATTCATGAGGACTTCTTACTAACCACGAGGAGATTAACTAGCCGTAAAAAATGGTTAAAGCCAACAATGGTATGAATGATTTTTTTATAGACTAGAAGAGCAATCTAAACCAATACAACCGCTTAAAAGAAAAATTTAAGAAAACTAATGAAAAAGGGACCTAAATATCATAACGTTAAAAACATGAAGATAAATGGTAAGGTAAAAGAAAGCATTTTAGTAAGGTGGGAAATTGAAAAATCAAAAAACTTTAATTCTCAATGGAGATTGGGATTATCTTTTCATTCTCGATGCTTGCAGATTTGATTTTTTCGAAGAGATCTATAAAGACCATCTTAAAGGTAAACTTCAAAGAGTTAAATCCTCAGGGTCAATGACCAACGAATGGGCCTTAAAAACTTTTAAGGATACTATATTGGACGATGTTGTCTATATAAGCGGACATCCTGCCTTCAACTCAAAAACAAAGGTAGGGGGTATCGAAGCTCGTAAATACTTTCATAAAGTTATAGATGTTTGGGACTGGGGATGGGACGAAAATCTTGAAACGACTCCACCAGAGGTTATGCTTGAGGGCCTAAATGAGGCTGAAAAGAAATATCCTAAAAAGAAGAAAATTCTACATTTTATGCAACCTCATGCTCCATACTTAGACGTTTCTACCAATTCCAAGAGGGGGACTTTTTATCCTCTCTTTAATCGTACCCTTTCTATTTTTGAGAAATTATCCAACAGACTCTTAACAAAAAGTTTCACCAAGAGCCAAACTTCCAATAATCCCCATTCCGGAAAAAAAGCCTTGAAAAAAAAGTTCGGAAACAAAATGCTAAATATAATTGGAAAAAGGGGAACTTCTAACCTCCGGCGATTACTGGGACTACCTCCCGGACCGATATGGGACTTTTTGATGAGAGAAGGTAAATCAGGTTTGCGGTCTCACTATCAAAAAAACCTAGAACTCGTTTTAGAAAGCATATCAAAAGCCACTCTTCCAAGCGGGAAGAAAGTTATTTCTGCAGATCACGGCGAGTTTCTCGCAGAAGAATCCAGCATTCTGAATCAAAATCATCAAAAGATATTCGAGTCAAAAAGAGAAAATGAAAAACAGAAGGATATAGCGGAAAAGCTCATAATAGATGGCGAAGTAGTTTTTTACGGGCATCCTCGAGGAGTAGACCATCCCATTTTGAGAGAGATTCCTTGGCTGGAGGTAGAATAGATGAAAAATCAAAAAGAATTGATTCATAACACCGATTGGGATACATTAGTTATTTTGGATGCTTGCAGATATGATTACTTTAAAGAGATTTACAATACCTACCTTGAGGGAAGATTAAAAAAAGTGGAGTCCCCCGGAACCAAAACGCTTTTCTGGCTGGATAAAGTATTTACGGAAACCTATCTACAAGATGTGATTTATATCTCTGCAAACCCTTATATTAACTCTGAAACTCAAGTTGAGGGATTCTATGGATCTGAGCATTTCGGGAAAATAGTAGATGTTTGGAGTTCAGGATTTGATGAAGAATTAAACACAATCCCACCAAAAAGAACTGGAAAGGCAGCAAGGAAAGCTAAAATGCATGATCCAGAAAAAAGGCTAATTGTTCATTTCATGCAACCTCATGACCCCTATATAGCTCTTGATTATTCCTCCCAAGGATTTAATAGCGTCATGGAGCTAGTAGGCGGTGGAGTGGATACGGAAAGAACCTTTAAGAACAAGTTTTTCGATTCAATAGGATCAATTGGTTCTAAAATACTAGGTGGGAATACAATGCATAAAATAGGTCGATTTTTGAACCTAAACTCTCCAACAAGGCTTGAAAAGATTGCAGAAGAGTTCGGTGAAGATACTCTTAAAAAAGCTTACAGAAATAATCTCCAAATAGTAATGGAAGAAGTAAAAACTCTTGCAAAAAGATTACCTGGCCGGATTATTGTTACTGCAGACCATGGAGAACTGCTTGGGGAAAATGGACTATACGGCCATTTATTCCATAACCCCTCTCTAAAAGAAGTCCCTTGGCTGGAGGTTGAAGGTGTAAAAAAGTGAAAGTTGGTATCGTAACTTCGGCATATGACAGAAAAAGAGACAAAGGCGGAACACTTCAGTACACTAGGAGATTGGTAAAAAATTTAAAGAAGGAACATGGGGATGAAATCTGCCTGATTCATCCTAGAAAAAGCGAAGATGATCTTTATAATGACGTAGAGGAAATAATTATCCCCACGGGTGGAAAATTACAACTTTTAGGAGTCCCAAAGCTCCAAAGTGCTGTGAGAGAGAAAAATATAGACGCATTACATGTTTTGGTTCAAAATTCTGCCGATTTATTTAATTTCCTAGTCCCAAACATTCCTAAGATTTTGACCGTCCACGATCTGTATCTCTTCCTTGACACAAATTCAAGTCTTGACGTGGAATTCTCAAAGACCCTTCTCCAATTTTCTAAAAATTTAATAGACCATTTTATCGTTCCGTCAATCTCCACACAAAATGACTTAAACGACATTTTGAATATTCCCAAGACCGACATCACAGTGATACCGGAGGCACCGGACAATTCCTTTAAACCGGAGAGAGTTGAACCAAGAGACTACCCTTACATTCTTGCCCATCATCTACACCCAGTCGGGCTAAAAGCCTTTGCCGAGCTCAAAAAGAATGGAATCCCTCATAAACTCCTGGTATTCGGCAAAAATTACGGAGCCGAAGAAGACGCAAAGAAAATGGGAATAAGAAAAGAAGTAGAAATTTTAGGTTATGTGTCAAAGGAAGAACTCATAGCATTATATAACGGTGCAGAAATGTTCATAAGACCAGTAAGGTACGAAGGGTTCGGTCTCCCCCCTATAGAAGCAATGGCTTGCGGATGTCCCGTCATCGCATCAAATGTCGGATCCTTACCAGAAATTCTAGGGGATAATGCAATTATAGTGGAAAATAGAGTAGATGAATGGGTCAAAGCCATGACGAAAGTAATTAAAGATGATGACCTAAGAAGTGAACTTTCCGAAAGAAGTCTTTCCCATTCAAAGAATTTTTCTTGGAAAAAAAACGCTGAAGAGACATATCAAGTATACAATGAAATCGTTTGAACTATTAATAACTTCATGACTCACTCTTACAAATTCTTCTAAGAAAAGAATCCAGATTTTCCGGAATAGATACGGCACCTCCAAGAATATCCAGATCCTCCTCAGTAATAATTCCTATTCGGAATACCCAAACGAAATAGATAATAACGCAAAATATGGAAATCAGAATTACCTCTGACCATAAAGATAAAGAAAGAGAGTTCTTAAGAAAAATAGCTGAGATTAGAACGATACCACCACCTAAGAGGGTCTTGCCTAGCGAACGAAGAGGTAAAGAGAAATCTACCTCACTCTTCATATAGTAAAAGGAAACTGATAGACCTACTAGAAAAGCCGAACCGGATCCAACCGCTGCCCCTGTTGCCCCATAAGTTGGAATAAGCAGAAGGTCTACAAAAATATTTGTAGCCGCAGCCGCACCCGACACTCTCAAGACAAGTGAAGACTTTCCAATTCCACGAATCGAACCAGCAAAAACACTCTGAACACCCCAAAAGAGAGTAGCGATAGAAAGTACCCGTAGAGTATTTACAGCGGGTAAATACTTTGTTCCATAAGCTATTCTTATCGCTTCTTCTGGAAACGCAAAAAGAAGAAATGCTACAGGGGTAGACAAAACTAAAGTATATTTGACAAGAAAGCCAATAATCTTCCTGACCTGGCTGATTTCTTCTTTAGTCCAAAGTTCGGATATTACCGGAAAGAGAGGTACTGCCATCGATGTACTTAAAAATCCCAGAATAGGCTTTGCCATCCTGGCTGCCTGATAATACCCCACGTCTTTTAATGGTCGTAACCATGTGAGCAACACTGTATCTATTTTTCCAATAAGCGTTCCGGCGAACCCAGCGAAAATTAAAGGAACCCCGTAAGCAAGCATTTCCTTCAATATAGAGCCAGATAAATTAAAAGAAGATATAGAAACAACTTTTGAACGTCTCCTCCTCAATAAGAAGAAACCTCCAAGCGTAGAGAGGATGGGTCCAAATAGATAGAATAGGGCTGCTTTATTCAAAGTTATTTCAGAAAAATAGAAAAATATTACAACAAACAGAAACGGTGTAAAATTCCTAACTATTCTCATAAAGGTTCTTCCGGAGAAGTCCTTGAACCCTTGAAAGACCGATGTGAAAAAATTGTGGAATGACATGAAAAAGAACCAAATGCTGAGAATGATTAGAAGAGGTCGAGCCTGTGGCGATTCAAAATAGTAATTTGACAAAAAACCGGAAAGTACAATCACTAAGCCTGAAACTAAAAGAGATGCAGCCGTAACGGCGGTTAGCGAGGAAAAAATAGAAGTTCTAATCTTTTCTAACTTATTTTCCGCATTGTATCCCGAAACAAACTTTATTATCGCTTGGTTCAGCCCTAAATGAGAAAGCACATTTAAGAGGCCTAAAAAAGTGAAAGCGGAGAAAATCAATCCGAACATTGCCTCTGAAAGTCCTCGGGCGAGAAATATCCTCAATAAAAATTGTGAAACGCCAATAAGTATTAGCCCCACAAAAGTAATGGCGGATCCCTTGGCAAATACTCTGCTATAATTTTCATCCTCTGATATACTCTCATCCTCCTAAGCTAGGCAAGTACCCCAGTAATGATTAAACAAATAATGTTATTAATTCTATTTTTTCTCATCCGCTAACAGAGAAGTATCAGCGAATAGAAAACATCTCTCTTAGATTTTTCAGGAAAAAGAAATCAAAAAGCCCGGGAAAGATCCACACACCACATGACATGACGTAATCTGTAAGGTTCTCTATCTAGAGGTTATTCCTCTAAATATTCCTTCCAAAAAGAGGGGTTAACACCTGTTCTAAAGAATTTAAAAAGATAAAAATATCTGTCTAAAATCAGATATAATCTCTAAAAAATAATCCACATGTGAAAGAAAATTTATTAATTTCACAAACACAGGTTGATTCAATAAGAGTTGGATAAAGTGAATGAAGAGCTCGCCGAATTCAAAAGGATTAACTTCCGTGCACCGAGCGAAAAACTTTCAATCCTGTTCATAATCATTCTGGGAACTATTTTCGGTTTCTTGAGTTCTCAATATAATATTTTGAGCATTTTTGAGAGCTTCTGGAGTTCCTGGATGATAAATTCCATCTTTTTCGTACTGCCTGCCCTCATTTACGGAAAAATCCTAACTCTTTTCTCCGACAAATCAAATCCACGGAGAACCTTCCTAACCTCAGCGGAAAACATGACCATAATATTCATAGGACTCTATCTAAGCGGATTTTCAGAAGTGATATTCCTACTACTCACAGGGATAATGTTCTCAATAAACGTAATAGGTTTCGCAGGAATAAATATGAGAACCGATATCTTACCAATCCTAGTCCCACTGCTCTACTTCGGACCCGTTTTCTCGACCCTTCACTTTTCCGAATCTTTCATATTCCCTATTTATCAAATAATCCCATTCTTGGGAATTGGAATAGGCTCCAATATACTGGTATACCTGAACGAAAAGATATTCCAAACTGCAGTCCCTGTCTCACCAGTTGAACTATTCTCCAACTTCCTTAACAAGGAGAAAATGAACCTAGACCTCGGCGTCGAAACGGACATCCTACTACAAAGATTACTCTTCAAAAACGGAAAAAAACTCATCTTCTGCCTACCGTGGATCCATCCCGGACCTCTGAGAAACATCGGTGGAGGCGCCATAACTAGAGACATAATCGAAGGAGTTAATGAAGATTCTGAGGACGATACTCAGGGATTTTTCTGGCATGTTCCCTCCTTCCACGACGTAGATGTTTGCAATTATAGCACAAGCCAAGACATATTGGACGAGTGTTCTTTGGAAGAGCCGGAGTATCTGTCGAAGAGTACAAAGATTCTGGAGAATGACGATTCTGAATTCGAGCTTCACGGACAGAGGATAGGTGACAATTACATAATCTTTTTGAAAATAGAAGGTGCGGACGATTACGAAACCGAGATCTTCCAAGAGATAAGAGAGAAAACAGGAGAGAAGATCGCATTTGTAGACACACACCAACTACAACCGAACAAACAGGGGGCTCTGATATCGAAAAAAGAGAAAATCGCGGACGAGATTCAGGAAAAATGTACAGACTTCCTCGAAAAATTGGAAAATGCGGAGGCATTCGAGATAGAAGCAGGATTCGGAATATCCGAGGAGAAGGACATGATGACTCTGGTGGAGGAAATTGGCGGAGAAAAGTTTTTGATAGTAGGGATGGACAGGAACGGCATACCTGATTCTCTCAGAAAAGACTTGAAAAAGTTCGAAGACGACTATGATAAAGTCATATCTCTGACCACGGACTCTCACAGGACGATGGAGTTTTTGGACAGCGATGAAGGGTTGGAATCCCCGGACTTCGAACTGGCTGAAAGAGCCGAGGAGAACCTTGAACCGGTACAGGTGGGCCTGGAGGAAAGCTGGTTGGAAAACGTTCGAGTTATGGGAAAAGATTTTCACAAATTCTACATGGGAGTTGGTTATTCAATGTTTTACTTCTCTGCTATGCTCGTTTTACTTTATCTAACGTATCTAATCTCACTCATCTAAACATCATCCTGATTCCCAACTATCGAAGATTCGAAAGAATATTTTAGAACTTCAAACCACATCACAATAGACTTCTTCCAATTTGCTAGCCATCTTTTTCCAAGTGTATCTCTCAGACAGTTTCTCACACTCTCTACTTTTCTCCTCATAAAGAGAGTCATCGCGAAGCAATCTCAAAATATCATCCCTCAGTTCCTCAAAGTCGTCTCTATCGAAAACAAAACCTCCCAATTCCCCCTCTGATATCTCAACATGGGGCTCTATATCCGAAATCACGTAGGGAGTTCCGGACGCTGCAGCCTCGATAACCGACATTCCAAACCCTTCCAAAACCGAAGCGGAAACAAACAAGTGAGAACTTTTCAATACCTCTATCACATCCTCTTTTTCAGGAAGATAACCTAAGAGCTCGATGTCCGCATCTAGCTCCTCAGCGAGCTTCTCCAACCGGTCGGATTCCGGTCCTTTCCCCACTATTTTCAATTTGGAATCGGGAATCTCTTCCGAAACTTCCTCAAAAACTTTCATGACAAAATCGACCCGTTTTTTTTCCGTGAGTCTCGAAACGGTGCAAACTGTCGGATTTTCCTCTTTTTCAACTTCAACATCTTTGAACTTCGAAATATCAACACCGTTTGGAACCACATCAATCAAGCCAGAACTCACACCTCTGTCCACCAATCTGTCCTTGGTAAACTCGCTGACGGAAACGATTCGGTCCCAACCCCCATCCAAAGAAAGTCTTTCCCAGATTTCTCCGCCGATACCAGTCAAAAATGCCTTGTTTTGAAGCCATTCGCCAATCCATGTCTCATGATAGGTCGAGACCTCCGGAACTCCTGCCTCTTGAGATATTATATGAGCAGGCAGGTAGGAAAGAAAGCTCTGACCATCCACGATGTCAAAATCCAGTTCTCTCCCCTTTTCCACAGCCGCTTTCGCAAATTTTAGCCGAGTGAAAAAACTACCCTCAGCAGAATAGGGATGTTCCGAACCCACTCTGTGGATTTCACAACCGTTTCTCTCAGACCTTTCCGGCTGACCCGATTGTCTAGAACAAATCACCTTAACCTCGTGGTCTTCCGTCAATTGTTTCGACATGTGATATGCTCTGGCTTCGACCCCACCAGTGATTTTATCGTGAGGGAAATATTCCGTGACGAACAATATCTTCATCTGACTCCCACACTATCTTGGTGTTCAAAAGTAAATTAAATTCAGTGGATAAACGAATTTGTTTTAAAATGAACCGGATTATAACCCCCTCAAAAGGGTTTAAATTAAAAACATAGAACGAGCTATTGTATTGTAGATAACATGACAAAGACCTTAGTCACAGGTGGTGCAGGTTTCATCGGTTCAAACCTCGTAGAAGCCTTAGTTGACGAAGGTGATGACGTAATCGTTCTCGATAATTTTCACACGGGTTCAGAGGAGAATCTCAAAGAGGTCAGAGATCAGATAGAACTCATAGACAAACCCTGTGCCGAAATCCCAAACATCGACTTTGGCGAACTGGATAAGATATTCCATATCGGGATACCATCCAGCACCAATATGTATAGAGAGAACCACCTGCTTGTAGGAGAAGCAATCAACGAGTTTATCAAAGTCTTAGAACTAGCTCGAGAGCAAGATGTGAAGATGGTCTACGCCTCAAGTTCCAGCATGTACGGTCGTTGTGAACCCCCACACAGTGAAGATATGGAAGTAGCAGCATTTGACTATTACACTGAAGCTAGATTAGCGATGGAGAGGATAGCAAAAGTACATTACGAATTTTATGATGTTCAATCAGTCGGTCTAAGATTTTTCTCCGTGTACGGTCCTCACGAACAAGCGAAAGGTAATTTCGCGAACATAGTCCATCAGTTCTATTGGAAAATGAAAGATGGGGAAAGTCCAGTCATCTACGGAGACGGTACACAGACAAGAGATTTCACCCATGTAGACGATATAGTCCAAGCATGTTTGAAAGCTATGGACAGCGATGTGGAATATGACTTCATAAACGTAGGCACCGGAGAGGAGACGACTTTCAATGAGGTAGTCGAATTGCTCAACGAAAAACTCGGAAAATCTATAGAGCCGGAATACGAAGAAAACCCGATCAAGAATTACGTGGAAAGGACACACGCAGACATATCAAAAGCGGAAAAACTGCTCGATTACGAACCGACGGTAGAACTAAAAGAAGGTATGGACCACTTAATCGAACAATAAATTCAAAATAAAAAATTACTCTTTATTCAAAAATACTAACGAGGGAATCCAAAGTATAAGGCCAGCTGCAAAGGGAATCGCGAGACTGTAAAATTTATCTACATTATTAGGAATAATCGTAATACTCAATGCCATTAACACTATCCCTAACCATCCTATTTCTTCATATCTCTCTTCCAGTACTTTTTTGACTTTTTCCATCATGGTTTCACTCTCTTATCTTTCCTGCTTAGATAAAAATTCTTCACTTTTGAAATCAAGAAAGGTCGATAATTCCCCACTATACATCCAGAATCCTTTTTAGCTCCTTGATTATCTCCCTTATTTTTTCCTCGTTCCTCTCCAAATAATTGTCGTCGATGAAGAATCCTTCATAAGATATTCTGTTTCTATACTTCCTCATACTTTGCATGAACTCTTCTCGACTCTCTTCAATCCCAAACTCATCGCAAATCAAAGAGATAAGTTGGGCATGAGCTCCTCTACCTTTCACCTTCTTCCCCATGCTGATAGCGATAGCTTCCAGCAGGTTGTGTATGACGTCATAATAGTCCTCAACCACTTGGGTGGCAAATTTTTCCCTGTCGGTGTCATCTACCCTTCTAAGAATCTCATCGCTCATCTTTTTCAAGGATTTTGCCTTCTCCTTATCAGGAGTTTTCTCAATTACCTTTCCCATTTAATCACCTAGAAGACTTTTAGATATCCTTGTAGAACTATCCCATTGCTTATATTATTTTTGAGTTCGGTAGGATATGAGCTAAAATCCGAATTAAAATGTAACTGGACGGACCTATTCAAAAAGTTCTGATATTCGGAAAGGTCCAAATCTTTTTCCTCTGACTGCACGTAAAGGTCAACATCACTCTCCATCAGGTCTTCACCTCTCGCGGCGGACCCGAAAAGGACGATGCAATCCGGTGCAGTTTCCTTTTCGAGCTTTTCCAGCAGACCACTTTTCTTAATCCTGTTAACCATATCAATGGTCTTGTAGTGCTTGTACTCCTCATTGTTTCGGTTGGGGAGATAGATCGGATATTCTCGAGACCCTTTTTTCTCCTCTCTGGTTTTCACCAACCCCTTCTCCTGCAAGGTTTGAAGATGTTTTTTCGTGCTCGTATGTGCCAATTCACTTCTCCTACTTATCTCTCTGAGAGAGTGTCCCAAAGTTTGAGGGTTCGGTTCGTTGAAGAAGACCTGTAGAACCTTCCAAGTGCTACATTCTTGTAACATGTATTACATTTTTATCACACATGTTACATAAATATAACGCCTTTAAAATCGAAAACTTCAAAAAGGTTTTAAATCCATCCAAATATCGTTAACATGAGGTAAACAAATTCTAGAGGGCCAAAATGAGCAAAGATATCACGAAAAGAGACATAGAATATCTGAAAACTGTCTTCAAAAAGAAAGGTTTCAAAACACCTACTGGACCTTCAAAAATAGCCGAGGAGATGGACACTACAAGAGCAGGCGCGATGAAAAAGTTGAAGAAACTCCAAGAAAAGGGCCTAGGAGACTATATCGAAAAAGAAGGTCTCGTCTTGAACGAAAAAGGGTTGGAAAAAATCAAAGAAGAACTCGAAAAACATCACCTTTTAGAAAGATTCCTTCAAAGAAACCTCAACATGACCCATGAAGAATGTTGTAAAGAATCGGAAAAGATAGCATCAAACGCCAGCGAAAAATTATTGAAAAATCTAAAGTCAAATACCGATTTCGAAAACCCTTGCGAATGTGGTTACACAGAGGAAAAATCCATGAGCATAGAACAAATGAAAAAATGCCACTGGTTTAAGACCGGAGGTGGAAAAAATTAGAAAATACATCCCTATCCTCACAATCATCATCATAGCAATAGTCGCTATAGGCGCGACCTCACTCTTCACCGACAGAGCCTCGATCTACGATACGGAAGAAGACTATTCTCTAGAAATAGCAGTAACGATACCATCCCAAGCCGAACACGTAGAGGAGATAGGGGGAAGAAAAGTCAACACGATAACCATGGTTCCAGAGGGAGAAAATCCGCACAATTATTCTCCAAGCGAGGAAAAACTGGAAAAACTCACGGAAGTGGATATATACTACAAAGTCGGATCCGGAATAGACTTCGAAGAAAAACATATGGACACGATAAAAGAGCAGAACTCCGATATGGAAATAGTGAGCGGAAAAGAAAACATCTCTCTAAGAGAGATAGAAAACCAAACCAAGGTAGATACCCACATCTGGTTATCGACACAAAACACAGGGAAAATGATCAAAACCCTCCTAAAAACTATGGAAAAAATCGACACGACCCACCTGTTCACCGTAGAAAAGAGAGCACAGACTCAAATAGAGAGTCTGAACGAGGAAAACCTTCCCGAACAACTGGAGAACAAATACGAAGAAGAGAATCATACTATTTCAGAAAATTTCGAACTCTCAAAAGAAAAGGAAAATGAGAAATGGATTTTAAGAAATAAAGGTCCTGATTATATCCACGAAATAAGAAAAGAAAACGGAAAGTTGAAGATTTACGACGCGACCAATGCTCATTATTACGAATCAAATGCAGAGAAATACTTGGAAAAACTAGAAAACCTCCACCAAGAGATCAAAGAAAATCTCTCCGAATTTGAAGGCAGATCATTCTTAACATACCATCCCAGCTTAGGATATTTCGCCGACGATTACGACCTAAACCAAATCCCAATAAAAGCAGGAGGGCAAAATCCAGGAGCGAGCGATTTGGAAGCAATAATCGAACGAGCAGAAAAGGAAAACATAAAAACCGTTTTCGTCTCACCACAATTCTCAAAGAATGATGCAAAAATAATAGCAGACAGTATCGATGGAGAAGTAACTGAATTCAATCCTCTTGCAAAAAATCATCTAAAAAATTTGGAAAGTATTTATGAAACATTATTAGAATCCTTCCGTTAAGGTTCAGAATTATGAAAGCTATCGACCTTACAGACATAACTGTCAGATTTAACGAAACTATAGCTCTAAAAAGAATCAATCTATCCATAGAAGAAGGAACTTTTCTAGCGATAATTGGACCCAATGGAGGGGGCAAAACCACGCTCCTGAAAGTCATCCTAGGACTCACAAAGCCAGACGAAGGGGAAGTCAAAGTTTTCAACAAAAGCCCAGGGAAAGCGAAAGGAAAATTGGGATACGTACCTCAATACTCGAACTTCGACCCGGAGTTCCCCATAAATGTAGAAGAAGTCGTACAGATGGGTAGATTGGGGAATTCAGGTATCAGATCGAAAATATCTGACGAAGACAGGAAAATAATCAAAGAATCTCTGAAAAAAGTGGAAATGTGGGAATTGAAAGACCGCCAATTATCAGAACTTTCAGGGGGGCAAAAGCAAAGGACCCTAATCGCAAGAGCGCTCGCTACAAAGCCCAAAATGCTCATATTGGACGAACCTACAACGAACGTCGACGAAAACGTGAAAAACAATGTCCATGACCTATTGAACCAGCTCAGCGAAGAAGGGAAAACGATCTTAATCTCCACACATGACACGGGAGTGATATGCTCCAACATCGATAGCATCGCCTGCCTGAACAAAAATCTGGTCTGTCACACTAGAGACGAGGTCACGAAAGAACAACTTCACGAAACATACGGAGCACCAGTAGATACAGTGACTTCAGAACATCCAAAACATCCTAACGACCGAGAAAATTCGGAGGGGGAAAAATGATAGAGATCCTGAACCACGCATTCTTCCAAAACGCGATAATAGCAGGGATATTCGCCTCAATAATATTCGGAATAATCGGAACACTGGTCGTGATCAACAGGATAGTTTTCATAAGCGGAGGAATCTCCCACGCATCTTTCGGAGGAATCGGCATGTCCCTATACCTAGGGCTAGACCCATTGATAGGGGCCACGATATTCGCAGTGGGGTCGGCCTTGGGGATAGGAACGGTCGGGAAAAAGTCGATCCAACGGCAAGGGACGACAATAGGGATCACTTGGGCTGTGGGGATGGCTATTGGGGCTCTTTTTTACCATATAACTCCTGGATATCTACCTCCTGCGGAGAATTTTCTGTTCGGTAACATATTGATGATTCAAAACATCCACGTGGTTCTGATTGCTATCTTTTCACTCGTGACTGTTCTAAGCGTGGCTCTGTTTTATCGGAAGATTCAGGCGGTCAGTTTCGATGAAGAGTTTTCAAAAATTCTAGGAATATCTTCAAATCGGATATATCTCTTACTGCTCGTAATGGTCTCCATCGCGATAGTTCTACTGATCAGAGTGGTCGGGATAATCCTCCTCATAGCTATGATGTCCATCCCTCCAACAATTGCAGGATTCATGACCAAGGATATGAAAGAGATGATGGGTTGGTCTGTCGTCTTCTCACTTTTCTTCATCTTGACAGGGCTCTGGCTCTCCTACACTTGGAACACACCGGCAGGACCCACGATAGTGATACTCGCAGGCATCACCTTCCTGATAACATACGTCCAGAACAAGTTCTCGAAACAGTAAAGATAGATAATAAAAAACAAAAATAAGAAAAACGGAAGTTCAAGCCGTTAGGCTCAAACTTTTTACATTTTACTCTTCGTCTTCTTCAGCAGGCTCTTCGTCTTTTTCGGTTTCTTCATCTTCTTCATCGACTTCGAAATCTTCGAAATCTTCATCCTCTATCGATTCCGGGGATGGAGTGCTGGCCATCGTCCAACCGATCCAACCTCCTATACCGAGAAGAACCAACAGAGCTACCGAGACTACTGTGTTCACCGCAGACTGAAAATCATAAGGCAACGGAAAATCCATACTCATCAAATTGGTTAAAACTGGGCCAATGTAGAGTACTGCAATCACTATTATTGCTATAATTATTCCTACGCCCATTGCTCTATCTGAATCCATATTTCGACCTCCAATCTATCGTTTTAAAGCGTCTTATAAATTAGTTACCCTGAACCGGCAAAGATTACCCTAACTTAAACCCTTACCTCAGAAAAAAGAGCGAGAAAATGCCTCAAAAAGAAAGGGTAAATCCCAAAATCGAGAACACTTTCAAAAATCTGCAAAAGAGACTATCTTCCTTAGAAAAGAAAACCTCAAAACTGGAGCAAAAAATCACCGAACTCTCCGAAAAAGAAACTAATCAGGATTATTAAGACTGTCCAAGACCTCACTGACTAAACCGGAAGGGTCCTCTTTTCCAATTATTACCCTCCCAGACCTTCCAATCTCTTCCGAAACCCTATCGAACTCTTCCGAAGCTCCCGAGACACCTCTAAGCAAACCTATCACTTTCCGCTCACCATGGGCTATCGTCAACTCGTTCAACGTTCCCAACTTACCATCAATAGCTATCACAGCATCGCAAGACCTGACCAATACGACGTTCCTCCCTTTCAACCCTAAACCGGTGAAAATCAAAGAATCGAACCCGTCGACCGGATAACCAAATCTCTCGACATGTTCTTCACGATCATTAGCCGGAGAGATACCAATCGTAGAACCATCGGCCTCTTCACCACCTTGAACAGCTGCCTGAGGAACACCCGTACAAGCTCCTGTCAGCAGAGTAGAACCCGACTTAGCTATCTCCAGCCCTACTTCACGAGCCTTATCCGAGAAGTCAACATCTCCATTCGAGGAACCGATAACTCCAATCTGGTAATCCATAATCAGAATAAGGTTGAACTTCACTATTTTTGAACCTTATCATCGGCAAGAAAAACCTTAACAATCGAAAAATCACAGTTTCAACCGTAAAAACCGATTTATAAAAATTTATTCTTACACTGAATAGCTAAAAACTTCAAAAATCTGAAAAGTTTACTTACAATGAACAACAAAAGAGTATAGGTGTGAAATCTTGGCCGAAGAAAAAAACGAACAAAGAAACGTCCGAGAATTATTAACAGAAGCGAAAAACGTATCAGACCTAATCATAGACCTAGCATATGTCTCAATACTTTACGAAGATGACGAACTCGCCCTGAACATCCGGGGGTTAGAAAACCGGATGGACGAACTGATGTACCAGATAAGGACCAGGATAGCCCTCGCAGTAAGAAATAAAGAAGAAGCCGAAAGCATCACCGGGATATTACAAATCGCCAGCGCAGCCGAAGAGATATCGGACGCGGCAGGAGACCTCGCAAATCTCGTTCTAAGAAATCAAGAGATACACCCCGTCGTGAAAGAAGCGATTAAAGACGCAAACGAGAAAGTTTGCAAAATAGAAATCGGAGAAGAAACCCAAATCACCGGGCAAAAATTGAAAGACCTCGAATTATCCTCAAAATTTTCCATCTGGATATTAGCAATCGAAAGAGACGACAAATTACACATATCTCCCGGAGCAAACGATAAGATAGAGCCAGGAGACGTCATCATCATCAGAGGACCTATAGATGGAATCACCAAATTTTCCTACATGGCCAACGCTCCAGAACAAGACTGGGAAGTAAGCAGCCCCTACAAAAGATTAAGAAAATTCCTCTCACAAATGAGAGACACAGGATGCTCACTTGTAGACATGGCTTTTTCATCAGTATTATTCAACTCAGAAAGCGTAGCGGAAGAAGTTAGAGAACTCGAACAAAAATTCGACGAATACAATTACGAAGTCTGGAAAGAAGTTCTGAACGCTGCGAAAAAAGAAGAAGACGTAATGAACCTTAACAGCGCCCTACAATTCGTAAAATCTCTAGAAACGATTTCGGACGCAGCAGATTCCATCGCCGACGTCATCCTAAGAGGGACGGAACTCCACCCTGTCTTCACGAAAGCCCTCGAAGATGCCGAAGAAAAAATTGACAGAGTAGAAATAAAACAAGACTCTTCTATCGCAGATCACACATTGAAAGAACTTGACCTGTGGAAAAGAACCGGGGTATATATCCTAGCCATAAAGAAGAACAATAGACATATTTTATGCCCTGAGAAAAAAACGGGACTAGCAGTTGGAGACAATATTATAGTAAGAGGATCTCGAAGAGGAGTGGAAAATCTCGAGAAGGTTGCTAGCGGAGAAAAAAAGTGGAATCATTTAGAAGACCAAGATTAATATCATCACTGCTGCAAACTCAACAAAGCCACTTTCTCCATCACCAAATCATCTACAGAATGTGTCTCTAACTGTTCCTCAGAAAGAGAATATGCCTCAGCCAAAGCCTTTTCTTTTTCTTCATCAATATCTAAAACTCCCTCATCCACATCGACAGAAAGTTCCTTGAGAATATTACTCTGAGCTTCCTCCACCTTCTCGCTCTCTGTACCAATCGTCACAACAACTATCCCACCGGATCCCCCCTTCACACCTACCCTATCCAAAGATTTGTCAATCTGCCTCATTCCAGCCGTCCAACAAGTCAACTCTATTGAAGGGTTATCGGCAAAAGCTCGACTTCTCTCCAAGGAATCCAAAGCTAACTTTGAAGCCCGCAAGATATGGTTCTTACCGGCGATGAAATTAGCGTCGAAAACCTGACTGGTAGTTCCAAATTCAGAATCTATCTCACTAAGAGTCTCAATAATCTCTGGGATATCCTGAATTTCAACCCATCCTCCTTTAACTAGAACATTCCTCTCTCCAAATTCTCCTGTTATTATGTCCATGGATCCCACACTCATCCAATGTATCTTTTGTAACACCGTATTTTTAAACTACTCATGACTAGGAAAGGAATTAACTTAAGTTCCAAGAACTTTGATAATTAATTTGGTCAAAATGAGATCTACAGCTAGAAAAGTGAAAATCGAAGACTTGATGAACGGCACATATACAGAAACTCCAGAAGGCGAACCTAACCATCTAGAAACACCCTGGAACCAAGAACTTCTAAGAGTGAATCTGATGGCTACGATCGTAGACAAATACATAACCGAAGACGAAAGTTACGGAACGCTCCACCTCGACGACGGTTCAAGTATAATCAGAGCAAAAGCATGGGCTGAAGATGTCAAAGAGATGGAAGAATACGGAGTGGGAGACCTAGTGACCGTGATCGGAAAAGTTCGAGAATACGAAGAAGAGATACATGTCGTTCCAGAAGTTATCAGAAAAGTAGAAAATCCTAACTGGGAGTTAGTGAGGGAACTCGAAATCTTGAACAAAAGACAAAAGCTCCTAGAAAAAGGAATAGAACCTGAATTCGAATCAAGAGAAAAAGAGGAAGAAACGACCATGGAAACAGAAGAAATCAAGATAAAACCTGCTTCAGAAAAAGACATAAAAACCGAAGAAGAATCAGAAGACATAGAAAAAATAGAAACGCTCGGAGAACCAATGGACGACGAAAACGAAGAACCAGAAGCCACAGAAGAAGAAAAAGAAAAGATGCTATTAGCACTCGACAAACTAGAAGGCGAAGATGGAGCCGATTTAACAGATCTGTCCGAAGAAATCGAAGAAACAGAAGATAAAACAGAAGAGATAATAGGCGCTTTATTAAATGAAGACAAGGTATACGAACCTATAGCGGGTAGATTCAAAAGATTGGGATAAACATGTCAGAAGATTATGAAGAATTACTTGACCGTGCTATGGATGAAATTCCAGAAAAAACCAAAGATGAAACAAGATTTAAGATTCCAAAAGCAGATGTCAATGTTTCAGGTAACGAAACGACTCTTAAAAACTTACAATCGATCGCCAAAGACTTGGGAAGAGACCCTGATCACCTCATGAAATACTTATTGAACGAATTAGGAACAGCAGGAAACAGAGAAGGTTCCAAAGGTGTATTCCAAGGTAAATACAGAAAAAATGAAGTCCAAGAAAGAATAGACAGTTATACCGAAGAATATGTCCTTTGCAACGAATGCGCACGACCCGATACCAAAATGATAAAGCAAGAAGGGGTAAAAATGCTGAAATGCGAAGCGTGCGGTGCCCGATCTTCAATAAAGGGAATTTAGAATGCCGGAACTAAACATCAGACGAAAAGACGAAGAAAGAATAGTAGCTATTTGTGACTCAGAACTTTTAGGGAAAAAACTAGAAGAAGGCAAGTTAAAACTTGAAATCAAAAGAAAATTTTACGAAGGGAAAGAAGCTTCAATCGAAGAATGTCTAGAAGCAATAGAAGAAGCCACAATAGCAAATCTCGTGGGATCGATAATCGAACCAGCCATCGAGGCCGGTCATATATCCGAAGAACATGTCTTAACTATAGAAGACGTCCAACATGCCCAACTAGCTACTCCATAAGTCACTTTTTTATTACAAATTCTCGAGCCACTCTCAAAAGGACAAATTTAGGAAAATTAACGTGAAAATCCCTCTAAGTTTAAATAGAATACAAAACACCAGCACAATAGGACGATAAAATCGAAAAATTTTGCTACAAGTGCGGAAAACTGGAAAAGGAAACAGATGCCTTAATCGATGGCATGTGCAGAGAATGCTACCTATCGGAAAATAGACTTGTTAAAACACCTGACGAACTCACTCTAAGAGTCTGTAACACTTGCAAAGGTTATCTATTGAAAAATTCATTCCATGACGTTATGGTCAATCCAGAATATGAGTATCTAGAAGCCGCAAAAGAGTTAATTTCTTCCGAAACTGAGGTCTTACAAAAAAGTGCAGAAGGCATCAAATACGAAGACTTTGAAGATTCGAAAGATGTCAATATAAGCTACGAAGCCGAATACACATCCAACGACACTATTCTTGTAAGATTAACCGTACAGGTCAATATTTTCAACACTGAAGAGCCACTGATCGATAAATCAAGAGTGGTGGTCAAGATAAAAGATACAACTTGCGAAGTTTGCAACCAGCAAAAAGTGGGATATTACGAAGCTTTGCTACAAATCAGAGGGGAAGAAGACATCTCGGACGACATGTTAACAAAAATATTCAACGGTCTTCAAGAGAGATTTCAAAAGTCTTACCAAGAGAACCGTGACGAATTCGTCTCAAAAATACAGAGAAAGCACGGGGGGCTCAACCTTTACACAAGTTCAGCGGACGTAGCTAAAGAGCTAGGAAGATACTTGAAAGATAGATACGATGCCGACATAAAAGAGACCGCCGAATTAATAGGAGAAACCAGTGACGGTCAAAAAAATTATAGAGTAACCGTTATGGCTCGAATCTCAAATTAAAAAATCATCCTATCTTTTTCGTATTCTCTAAAATCCAGGGGAAAATCAGAGTGAAGAATATCCCTAGAATACCAGCGAGAATGAAATACCCTGCAGTAGTGAAAACAGTGAACGAACTTTCAAATGAAATATTCAAGAACTCAAATGCTAAGCCAAATGGAGCAAGTAGAAGTCCAACAATCACTAAGTTCAAAACCCTCCTAATCGGGGAGAATTCTTGAGGTCTGAAACCTACCCTCTTATTTTCAATAACATAACCGATAACCCAACCGGTCGCCAAACCCATCAAAACCGACATTTCAGGATTAAGATTGTAAACCAAAGCTCCAAGTATCGAAAAAACTACCAATGGAGTGAGTATCCTCCAACGTAAAGAAAGATCTGAAAAGAACTCTTGAAACCTCTCTCTGAACTTGTAAGAAAGATAGAGAAAACCAAAACCTATCGAAAGTCCGGCCAGAACATCGGCTAAGAAATGTACACCGAGATAAATCCTCGAAAATCCAACCATTATTGGCAAAACTATCAAAAACAGAGGGACTAACTTCTTCAATTCCAAAGCGAAAGACCCCCAAAAAACCGTAGCTCCCTGTGAATGACCGCTGGGAATGCCCGGACTGGAAGATGCAACACCAGGTAAGATCCCATGATCTGATCCTATCTGTAGTTCTTCAGCTCTGGCTGTTCTCTGCCCAACCTCTGAAAATCCAGGGCGAGGTATTTGAATCAGTGATTTCAAGAAAACGTTCAAGTATGTCGATAATGAGACCAATAAACCAATCCAAAATCCAGCCTTCTTATCCACTGCATAGTATATTATCCCAATTAATAGTGGAATAAGATAGAATCCTCCAAATCGAGTAACAGCCACCCAAAAAGTAGTCAACCACTCAACTCCAGGAGCCTGAACCGCCTCTATCAACGCCTCTGAGAAAAAAACCATTTTTTTCCACCTGTTTGAGATATTAGACTACGGCCCCTTAAATTATTTTATAAATTTACAAGAGAATCCGTCCGTATAAGAATTTAGAAAAAATATCGGGCAAAAAACATGGAAATCAATAAAATCCGTTCATAAAGAGCAAACCACCCAAATCTAGGATGAATAAAAACCAAAAAAGACTTACATATAAATAGAACCCTAATAAAAACCCACAACCGTAGGAGAGGTAAAAATGACAGAGATGACAGGAGCTGAATCACTGATAGAATCACTAAAGGAAGAAGGAGTTGAACATATATTCGGCATCCCGGGAGGGGCCGTAATCCCTATCTACGACGAACTACATCAACAAGATGAAATAGAACATATATTAACAAGACACGAACAAGCCGCAGCCCATGCAGCAGACGCATATTCAAGGGTAACTTCAAAACCGGGAGTCTGTATAGCAACGTCGGGGCCTGGTGCAACAAACCTGACGACCGGCATGGCGAACGCTTTGATGGACAGCTCTTCTGTGATAGCGATAACCGGACAGGTCGCAAAAAACTTGTTAGGGGTTGACGCGTTTCAAGAAGCCGACATCCTCAGTACTATGATACCCAACACGAAACATAACTTCATGCTCAGAGACGAATCCGAAATACCTGAAAGAATCGATTATGCATTCAAGGTGGCTCAGGACGGAAGACCGGGGCCGGTCCATATCGACTTTCCGAAAGATGTTCAAAATAATAAAGCTGATGTAGAGATTCCTACTGAAGCGGTTCATGATAAGAAGATAAAGATGGAACCGGATGAAGAACATGTCGCAGAAGCGACAGAGATGATAGGCGACAGTGAGAAGCCTCTGATCTTCGCCGGTGGAGGTGTAGTGAAGTCCGAAGCCTGGCCCGAATTGAGGGAGTTAGCTAGAAATTTGAACATCCCGGTCGTGACCTCTACGATGGCGAAAGGTGTCTTCCCTGAAGACGAATCTTTGAGTCTGGGGATATTGGGTATGCATGGACGTATGCCCGCAAATATCGCTGTGACGGAATGTGACGTGATGTTGGCGGTCGGAGCGAGATTTGACGATAGGCAGACGGGAGACGTGAACCATTTCGCACCTAAGGCCGATATCATCCATATAGATATCGATGCAGTGGAGATAGGTAAGAACATCAGAGTGGAGATTCCTGTAAATGCAGATGCTAAGACGGCTTTGGATAGGATGAATGATTATATTGACGAGAAATCTATTTCACGAGGTCATAACGAGTGGAATGAAAAGTTAGAAAAGTTGCAAGAAAAGTTCGAACCTGAGATGGATTACGATGAAACTCCGATAAAGCCTCAGAGGATAATGAAAGAGTTCATGGATATCTTGGACGACGACGCTATAATAACTACGGAAGTAGGTCAATGTCAGATGTGGGCTGCTCACTTTTACGAGATGAAGGAGCCTAAGAGATTCATCAATTCTGGAGGTTTGGGAACAATGGGTTTCGGATTCCCTGCAGCCATAGGCGCGAAGGTCGGTTGCCCTGACAGTCAGGTGGTTGATATAGCTGGTGATGGAAGTTTCCTTATGAATTCACAAGAACTTGCTACGGTGGTGGAGAACGATATTCCTGTCGTGGTCGCAATTCTGAACAATGAATACCTCGGCATGGTTAAGCAATGGCAGGATATGTTCTATGATGGGCGCAGGGCCGAGACAAATCTTGGAGAATCACCCGATTTCGTAAAACTTGCAGAATCTTACGGAGCTTATGGAGATAGGATTCAAAAACCTGGTGAGATCGGGCCTAAACTCCAGAAAGCTTTGGACTCCGGTAAGCCTGCGGTTCTAGATATAGTTATAGACCCTGATGAGCACGTCCTTCCAATGGTTCCATCAGGTGGAAAACTTGACGAGATGTTAACATAGGTGTTCATTATGCAGGAGAGAGTATTTTCGATATTATGTAAAAACGAGCCCGGTGTGATGATGAGAATAGCGAGGGCTTACACTCGAAGACAGGTGAACATGGATTCAATCACTGTCGGGATGGAGCCTTCTGGAGATGCTCGTATCATAATCCTATTCCAATCGGACGAAAGAATGGCAGATTTCTTGCGTAAGGTCCTCGAAAGGTTGGAACAAGTCAAGAAAGTCACTCCTCTGAGAGAGGAGACTAACGTCGTCCGAGAGATCGCTTTGCTCAAAACAAAACCGTTGGAAGGTAAGAAAAAGGAGAAAACTCTTTACAAGATCGAAGAAACCGGTGGCAGAATCCTTGAAGTGCAAGGGGACGCTATAATCGCAGAGATCCATGGGGACCATGAGCGAATTAATAATATCATCGAAGAGTTAGGATCCGAAACTTTCGAAGAAATCGCAAGATCCGGTCAAGTCCACATCTCTAAAAAGTTCGAGAGAAACGAAGAGTCCGAATGATATTTTAAATACCTTGCTTAAGAATAATTTAACGGTGAAAGATTTATGGCAAAGATTTACGGAGACGAAGATGCAAACCTTGACATCATTTCTGACAAGACCATCGCAGTCATAGGCTACGGAAATCAAGGAAAAGCTCAAGCGAAAAATCTCAGAGACTCAGAATGTAAAGTAATCATCGGAGTTCGAGTTGGAGGCTCTTCTTGGAAAAAAGCGAAAGAAGACGGTTTTGACGTTTATGAAATCTCCGAAGCTGCAAAAAAAGCCGATATAATTCACTTACTCATCCCTGACGAGGTACAATCTCAAGTCTATAATGAAGAGATAGCTCCTCAAATGGGTGAAGGAAAAACTCTCAGTTTTAGCCATGCTTTTAATATTCACTACAAAGAGATAGTTCCACCCAGAGACAGCGATGTTATAATGATTGCACCGAAAGCTCCCGGTCCAACAGTCAGAGGTACTTACAAAGAAGATTCAGGGGTTCCAGGACTGGTAGCAGCAAACCAAGACTCAACAGGAGAAGCTCTAGACAAAGCCCTAGCAATGGCAAAAGGGATGGGCCTGACGAGAGCAGGAGTCATGGAAACCTCGTTCGAAGAAGAGGTCGAAACCGATCTTTTCGGAGAACAGTCCGTTCTTGTCGGAGGAGTGTCCGAACTGATAAAAGCCGGTTTTGAAACTCTTGTCGACGAAGGATATCAACCTGAAGTTGCATATTTCGAATGTCTGAACGAACTAAAACTCATTGTCGATCTGGTCCAAGAAGGTGGGATCGAAGGTATGATGCGCTCCGTAAGTAACACGGCCGAATACGGAGGTAGAACCAGAGGAAAAGAAGTCATCGATGATCACGTCAAAGCAAAGATGAAGGACATCCTGGAAGACATTCAGGACGATTCTTTCGCTACAGAATGGGTAGCGGAGAACGAAAAAGGCGCACCTAAGCTGAAAAAGATGAGAGAAGAAGGAAAAGAACACCTCATCAAGGAAATCGGAGAAGAGATTCGAGATTGGGCACAGATAGATAAGGAATAATTTTCAAATTTTTCTTCACGAGGAGATTCTTTGAACAAAACTAGAAGTAAAGAAGTTACAGAAGGCCTCGATGCAATGGCTAAACGATCTCTTTTCAAATCCAGCGGTCTAAATGATGAAGATCTGGATAAACCACTAATTGCAATAGCTAATTCTTGGAACGAGGTCGTCCCAGGACATCTACATCTAGACAGATTAGGTGAAAAAGTCAGCGAAGGTATCAAAGAAGCTGGAGGAACTCCTTTTCAATTTCAAACTATAGGAATCTGCGACGGAATCGGAATGGGCACCCATGGAATGAGGTATTCACTCCCTTCAAGAGAGATTATAGCCAACAGTATCGAAGCTATGGTCGAAGGTCAAAGATTCGACGGTATTGTAGGGCTAGCATCTTGCGACAAGATCGTGCCTGGAATGATGATGGCTCTAGCTAGAGTCGACATCCCTTCAATACTCATCACCGGAGGCCCCATGATGCCAGGGGAATGCGGAGGTAAAGATTTGGACGTTATCAGCACTTTTGAGGCTTTAGGAGAGGTAAAATCCGGAAAAATCTCGGAAGAAGAGGCAAAACAGATAGAAAACAACGCTTGTCCTGGACCTGGGTCTTGTGCCGGACTGTTCACTGCGAACACTATGGCGTGTCTAAACGAAACTTTGGGCCTATCACTTCCTGGAACAGGAACTGCCCACGCTGTTCACAAAAAGAAGGAAAAGATTTCCAAACAAGCAGGGAAACAAATTCTCAAACTTCTCGAAAAAGATATCACACCTAGCGATATTTTGACAGAGAAAGCTTTCGAGAACGCTATCATGGTAGATATGGCTTTAGGAGGATCCACAAACACGGCTCTTCACTTGCCGGCTATCGCTTCGGAAGTCGGAATAGAACTGGAATTGGATAAATTTGACCAGATAAGCGAAAATATACCTCAAATCGCCAGTTTGAGGCCCAGCGGGGACGATATGATGATAGACCTGGAAAATGCCGGAGGAGTCCCAGCTGTCCTAAAAACCTTAGATAAACATCTTCACCTTGACACTCAAACCGTTACGGGAAAAACACTCGGAGAAAACATCGAAAATGCCGAGATAAAAGACGAGGAGACCATAAGACCACTCGAAAACCCATATCGAAAATCCGGAGGCTTGGCCATCCTGAAAGGTAATTTGGCTCCAAACGGCTCCGTCGTAAAACATGCCGCAGTTAGCGAGAAGATGATGAAACACGAAGGACCGGCTCGCGTATTCGATGGTGGGGAAAAAGCCGAGGAAGCAATCCTGGACGGCGAGATAGATCCTGGAGAAGTTGTCGTGATCAAAGAAGAAGGTCCTAAAGGAGGTCCAGGTATGAGGGAGATGTTGGGACCGACATCCGCGATTGCAGGAATGGGTTTGCTGGAATCGGTCGCTCTGATTACGGACGGACGGTTCTCAGGTGGAACGCGAGGCTTAGCCATCGGACATGTCAGTCCTGAAGCTGCCACTGGAGGGCCTATAGGTATAGTTGAGGAGGGAGATAAGATTTCGATAGATGTTGAGAACAACAAGCTTGAACTTTTGGTGGACGATTCGGAAATCGAGGAAAGGTTGGAAGATTGGGAGGCTCCAAAGGCTAAATTTAAAGGGAGTTATTTAGAATTATACTCTAAAAATGTAGGACCATCACACAAAGGAGCTGTACTTTATGGGAATGACGATAGCTGAGAAGATATTGGCGGAAAAGTCCGGTGAAGAAGAGGTTGAGCCAGGCGATGTCGTGAGGGCTGAGATAGACAGGGCTATGGTGAACGATATCACTGCCCCTCTGACCGTGGATGCTTTGAAGGAAGTGGGTGTGGAAGAAGTTTGGGATTCTGACAAGATTACGATCGTTTTTGACCATCAAGCCCCTCCTACGACTATCGATGCCGCTGAAGATCAGGACGATTTGAGAGATTTTGCGGACGAACAAGGTGTGGAAAATCTTTACGGTAATTTTGAAGGTGTTTGTCATCAACTCATGATCGAAAATGCTCACGCTTTACCGGGAAAACTGATCGTGGGCGCGGATTCTCACACTTGCACTTATGGCGCCATCGGCGCTTTCTCGACCGGGATAGGATCGACGGACATGGCGGCCGTCTTCACTGAAGGAGAGCTATGGTTCCGGGTTCCGGAATCTTTCAAGATGAATATCGAAGGCGAACTGGGAGATGACGTTATGGCGAAAGACCTCATCCTGAAAATCGCCGGAGATATCGGGTCCGACGGGGCCATATACAAAGCTCTGGAGTTCGGAGGACCTGGGATCGAAAAGATAGACATCCCTGGAAGACTGTCCATGTCGAACATGGGTGTGGAGATGGGAGCTAAAACCGCGATTATCCCCGCTGATGAGAAGACTGAAAATTATTTTGAAGATAAAACCGAGGAAGATTATTCGGTCTTTAAACCTGACGAGGATGCTGAATATTCCGAGGTCCATTCTTACGACGCTAGCGAGGTGGAACCGATGGTTTCCTGTCCTCACAGTGTGGACAATGTGAAACCCGTGAGTGAGTTGGAAGATGTCGAAGTGCAACAAGCATTTCTCGGAAGTTGCACCAATGGCCGTCTTGAAGATCTGGAAAAAGCTGTCGAAATTCTGGAAGGTAGGCAAATAGCGGACGGCGTGAGACTGTTGGTGGCCCCGGCTTCGAAGACGATATATCAAAGGGCTTTGGACGAGGGGATAATCGATAAGTTGACCGAGGCAGGTGCAACCATCGAACCGGCGGGCTGTGCGACCTGTTGGGGTGGACATCTGGGAATTCTCGGACCTGGAGAGAGATGTATTACTTCTTCTAATCGTAATTTCAAGGGTAGGATGGGCAGTCCTGAGGCGAAGATTTATCTAGGATCTCCTGCGACCGTAGCAGCGTCTGCTCTGACCGGTAAGATAACTAAGGAGGAAGATATCTGATGTCGAAAGTTTGGGTTTTTGGAGATTCGATTTCTACGGATCTTATCATCCCGGGCAGGTTTTTGATAGATAGGGACCCTGAACACCTAGCCGATCATGCCATGGAAGGGGAGAACCCTGATTTTTCAGATGAGGTGGAGGATGGAGATATCATCATCGCAGGCAAGAATTTCGGATGCGGTTCAAGTCGTGAACACGCTCCAATAGCACTGAAAGCTTCCGGTATCGAGGGGATAATTGCGGAATCTTTCGCCAGGATATTTTACAGAAACGCTATCAACCAAGGTATTCCGGTTCTAACTTACGAAAATATCCGGGAAAAGTTCGACCAAGATGACGAGATAGAAGTCGACTGGAAAGAGGGAATCATCGAAAATCCTCAAACCGGAGAAAAGTACGAAACCGAACCGTTGCCTTCATTGCTTCAGAACATTATCGACGCCGGCGGGATCAAGGAAAAACTCAAAGAATAGTTCTCTTCACTTTTCTTAAATCGAAGCCACTATTCAACATTTTTGAGAGATGTATCTCCTAAAATCTAAAAAAGTAAAAAGACTCCATCACTAATATCGGACGGTCAAAAGATGTCTAAAAAAATTGCAGTAATCCCGGGAGATGGAACAGGTCCAGAACTGATTAACGAAGGAGTAAAGGTCCTGAGAGCTGCGGAGGATTCCACGGAGAATCTGAGTCTCGAACTGGAAGAGTTCCCATTCGGAGCCGATCATTATCTCGAGACTGACGAACTGGTCACGGAAGAAGATCTCGAAAGGATATCCAAAAATGACGCCATCTATCTAGGGGCCCTGGGGGATCCGAGAGTCGAAGCAGGGGTTCTCGAGAAAGGCATACTGCTCAAGATCAGGTTTTATTTCGACCAATACATCAACTTAAGACCAATCAAACTTTATCCGAACGTTTCTTGCCCACTGGCAGGGAAAGGGCCGGAAGATATCGATTTTTACGTCGTCAGGGAGAATACGGAAGATTTTTACGCCGGTATAGGCGGCAGACTGAACGAAGGAGAGAACAAACAAGAATTAGCTGTTTCAAGATCGCTTTACGAATCAAAATTCGACCTAGATATAGATGTCGACGGCGATGAATTGGCCTACCAGATCGGAGTCGTCAGCAGAAAAGGCTCTGAAAGAGCGATAAGATTCGCTTTCGAACTCGCCGAAGACCAGGGACATGAAAGAGTGACCTCGGTCGACAAAGCCAATGTCCTCTCGGATTGTTACGGATTGTGGCGTGAAGTCTTCAGCGAAGTCAGCGAGGATTACCCTGGTATGGAGACCGAATTCTCCTATGTGGACGCTATAAACATGTGGCTTGTCAAACAGCCGGAATATTATCAGACCATCGTAACACCGAACATGTTTGGAGACATAATCACGGATCTAGGAGCAATGATTCAGGGAGGTCTCGGACTAGCTCCAGGAGGCAATATCAATCCTGACGGAGTCAGCATGTTCGAACCTATTCATGGGTCGGCTCCAAAACATGCGGGGAAGAACAAGGCTGATCCGATAGCTACGATTCTCGCAGGGAAGATGATGCTGAACCAGTTGGGTGAGGAGAAAGCTGCGGATAAGATAGAGGAGGCCGTTGAGGAAGTTCTCAGAGAGGGAGAAGTTAGAACCTACGACCTTAATGGAGACTCAACCACTTCGGAAGTAGGTGACGCTGTAGCTGAGAAAGTTAGAGAAAAATAAATCCAATTTTCCTTTTTCGAAAACAGTAACAAACTTGATGAATTTTTGCTCGTACTAAATAGGAGAGTACTTCTAGATGTTGAAATTCTGATCAAGATTTATTCAATTTTTCCTTTATCAATTCGTCCAACTTTTCCACAAAAGGTTTCATCACTTCATTCACAAACTTTTCCGGATCTTTGAACTCCTCCAATTCCGGCTTTTTGGGATTGATATAATAATCCACATTTTTGCGTTCCCTGGAAGCTCTTCTCAGTTTGTTCGCCAGCTCAGGAGCATTGAAAACTCCTCGAAGACCAAGAAGCGTGCACTCGTGAGTTTTAGGTTTGAAACCAGAAAGGGCAAGGGCTTCGTTCGCCTTATGAAGCATCACATAGTAACCTTCTTCTATCGCCATCAGAGGGGCCATACCTTTGAGATTGTCCTCGGTGGCTTTCGCGTGATATTCCGATAGATTGCGAAACCTTTCGGCCTCACGTTCCCTGTCTGCGGATCCATCGATTCGAACGGTCTTTCCTTCTTCTGAAACACACCTTTCCAAAAACTCCTGAAAGCGCTCTTTTTCAGATGTCATGGCTTCACCCTTCCTGACAAAGGTATCAAAATATCAACATCGCGCACCGGACTCTTGGTTTTCACCGCTTCAAGTAACTCTCTGTCGTCCTTCCGTTTCAGCTCGTCTTTTTTGATTTCTACGGTCGCTAACTGTATCTGTCCGTCCCCCATCTCATGGAGGAGAGAATCTGCGCGTTCAAGGGCGTCGGGTTTTGGTGTATGCAGGAGGAGAAGGTCAATATCGCTTTTGGCGTGATACTCCCCGGTCGCATAGGATCCAAAGAGGAAAAGTTCGATGAAACAGTCCATTTTTCGAGATAAAACGTTTGTGATATCTTCCAGAAGGTTCCAGATGTCCACTGGGACCGTGCCGTTTTGACGTTCGAGGTTTTTCTCGGTTTCGAAAAACAGTTTTATCGACTCCGTGTATCTACTTTCCGGATTAAGTTTGAAAACGAGTTTTTTGGATTCCGGAACGTGATTCTTCTCTATGAAGGAGTATCGATCAGCTTTCTTCAGGGCTCTGGAGACTGTGGCTCGTGATCTGTGACACATTTCCGAGAGCTCATCAATCGTGTACTGTTTATTCTTTTCAGCTAGAACCCTCAATATCTTTCTCTGAGCACGGGTCTCAAGGATCTCTGTCGGGAACATATTACATCATTCGTAATATTACCTCTCTGTACTTATAAATTATTACGTATAATGAAATTTACTGACTTCATCTAAAATTTAGCCAAGATTCAAACACAACAGAACCAACGTCTTCAAGAATCCTCATTACATCCTACAATCTGAGTAAAAAATTATTTTCGAATTAACTCATTCCTTAAAATTCACATATAACAATATTTATCAAAAGTCTCAACTTTTCAAAAATCAAGCAATCACTCTTGATTAGCAAAATAGCGATTTATACCGTTAACCATGGCCTCTACACTGGCTAGAACAACGTCTTCTCGGATTCCTTTGGCAATGAAGAGGTTGCTATCCTCATCTTCTAACTTCACCGTAACATCGGCTAAAGCATCGCTCCCACCGGTAATCGCATCCAGATGGTATTCTTTAAGATGTAGATCCGCTATCTCGTTCATCACATTTCTAAGGGCTTTAATGACCGCATCTACCGGTCCGACACCTGTCGCGGACCCCACTCTTTCCTCATCTTTGACGGATAGTCGAACGGATGAAGTGGGTGTGACTGTACTCCCGGTCGTGACCGTAGCTTCCATCAATTTCACGGCCTCTTCGTCCTGGGGCAACGTGCCTATGATGCTTTCGGATACGGCTTTCAGGTCAGCATCGGTGATTGTCTTGCCCTTATCCCCGATGTTCTTCAACCTTTCAGTTATCTCTTCCAAATGTTCGTCCGAAGGTTCGATATCTAACTCTTCTAACTGATTCTCAACAGATTTCTTACCCGTGTGCTTGCCCAAAGTTAACCGTCTATGGTGTCCTACGAGGTCAGGAGACAGGACTTCATAGGTCCCCGAGGACTGTAAAATGCCATCAACATGAATGCCCGCCTCGTGAGCAAAAGCATTGTCCCCTACAATGGCTTTGTTTGGCGGTACGCTGATCCCGGTCAACCTTTCTAACAAATCGGAAATCTTGACCAATCCTTCGGTTTCTATCCGAGGCTTGACGCCGTAGAGGGAGCGAAGAGTCATCACAACTTCCTCTAGAGAAGCATTTCCGGCCCTCTCCCCTAAACCGTTCACCGCTACATGGATCTGTTCCGCACCTTTCTCCACCGACACCACGGAGTTGGACACGGCTAAGCCAAAATCATCATGACAGTGAACGCTGATAGGGATGTCAACTTCTTTCCTTATTTCTTCGATTAGGTTCCGCATGGCTGGAGGGTTACAGACCCCTACAGTATCGGGAACATTTATCCTGTCCGCTCCTGCTTCCTCCACGGCTCCGTAAATCTTTTTCAAGTAATCTAAATCCGTTCTGGTAGCATCTTCAGCTGAGAATTCTACAGGGACATCGTAACTTTTTGCGAATTCGACCGCGTGGACGGCTTTTTCTAGAGCTTCTTCTCTAGTAAGTTCTAACTTTTTCTCGAGATGAATGTCGGAAGTAGCTATAAAAGTATGTATGGAGTCAACTCCACATTCTATAGCTTTCTCGATATCTTCCTCTGTTGCTCTACAAAGTCCACACACCTCTGCGTCTAGATCCTCTTCGGCAATCTTTTTGACCGATTCTTCCTCTCCTTCGGAAACCATAGGAAAACCGGCTTCGATTACGTCGACATTTATCTCATCCAACTCGTTCGCTATCCGAACCTTTTGCTCGGGTGTAAAGGATACACCAGGGGTTTGCTCTCCATCTCTAAGAGTCGTATCAAATATCTTCACCTGGTCCGGAAGTTTCAGAGCCGGCTTGTATTCTTCCATAAACTGATCGATATAACCTTTCTTGCTCATCTTTTGCCAAATTATAACTTAATACAAGAGGTTAAATATCTTAAGAAACTCTTTAAAAAGAATGAAGAAAAGAGGAATTTTTTATGACTAGTGAAAAAGTCAAAATTCTTGACACAACCTTAAGGGACGGCGAACAGACTCCAGGAGTCGCACTCAGCGCCGAAGAAAAACTCGAAATCGCCAAAAATTTGGATAAACTTGGAGTAGACATGATTGAAGCCGGATCAGCTATCACTTCAGAAGGAGAGCGTGAAGGTATAAAGAAAGTAACTAATGAAGAACTAGATGCCGAAATAAGCAGTTTTTCAAGAGCTAAAACATCAGATATAGATTCCGCTCTAGAATGTGATGTCGAAGCGGTCCATTTGGTGGTTCCTACTTCCGATCTTCATATTAAAAAGAAATTGGAGAAGAGTCCTGAAGAAGTGAAAGAGTTAGGGCTTGAAGCTATAAGGTACGCACTTGATCATGGCCTCACAGTAGAACTATCAGCAGAAGACGCAACTAGAGCAGATAGAGGTTTCCTAAAGGATTTGATCCAAGCTGGGATCGATGAAGGGGCTCAAAGAGTAGCTATCTGCGATACCGTGAGTAAGATGATGCCTGAGCAAATCTTTGACTTATTCTCCGAAATTTCTGAAGACGTAGATGTCCCTATAGCCACACATTGTCATGATGATTTCGGAGTCGGAACAGCTAACTCCATTTTTGCAGTACGAGCAGGAGCAGAAGAAGTACACGCTACTATAAATGGAATAGGCGAGAGAGCAGGAAATGCAGCATTAGAAGAGGTTGTTCTCAGTTTAGAGGAATTTTACGATTATGAAACCAATATAAACAAAAATGAGATCTATAACATTTCAAAAATAGTAGAGGAAACCACCAGCATCCCCATCTCCCCTAATAAAGCCATTATAGGTGATAATGCTTTCGCTCACGAAGCTGGAATCCACGCCGACGGTGTTCTATCCGAATCAGAAACTTACGAACCTCTAAAACCCGAAAAAGTAGGTCAGAAAAGAAAGATGATTTTCGGAAAACATACAGGAAAACACGCAATCGAAAACGAACTGGAAAGAAAGGGATTGGATGCCTCGGATGAAGAAATTGAAGAGATATTCGAAAGAATCAAAGATTTGGGGGATAGAGGAAAATTAGTTACAGATTCAGAATGGAGCGCAATTTTAGATGAAGTCATCGGTCGAGACCTAGAGGATCTTGTCGAACTTGAAGAGTTAACCGTCACGAGTGGAGACACAGTTACACCTACAGCCTCTATCAAGATTAAATACGAAAGTGAGAGCTTTATCGAAGCTGGAGTTGGAGTTGGACCGGTGGATGCAACAATCAACGCCGTCAGAAAGGTCGTATCGGGCATATCAAATATCAAATTAATAGATTACCACGTGGACGCTATCTCAGGAGGTACCGACGCAATGGTCGACGTAGTGGTAAAACTTACCGATGGGAAAAGAATTATAGATTCACGTGGATCGGACGAAGATATTATCAAAGCTAGCGCAAAAGCTATGCTTAACGGTGTGAACCGTTTACTTTGGGATAAAAAATTTAGCGAGGAGGAAGAGTAAATGCCAAAAGATGATGAACCATCCTTGGAAGAGAGGATTAATAACTTACGACTGCCCGATGACGACGAAGTATTCGGAGTAGTCGAAAAATCTATGGGTTCTGGACATATGAAAGTCAGATGTAAGGACGGAAATATGAGAACCTGTAGAATACCCGGTAAACTACACAAAAGAGTCTGGATAAGAGAAGGAGACGTAGTCATAGTCGAACCGTGGCAAGTTGAAACGGACGAAAAAGGAGACATAGTTTATCGATACACTCAAACCCAAGTTGGATGGCTAAAGAAAGAAGGAATATGGAACGAGTGAGGAAAAATATTCAACTCACCTGAAATCAATAGAACCAGCTATGGAAATTAGTCAGTTGTACTTCTAAAAATCAAAACTATATGATTTGAAATTAAGAAAAAATGGGAGAAAAACTGATAGTATGGAAAATGTGCAGTACGTGAAAAAGATAATAGAAACCAATGTATCGATAGGACTACTCATCAGTGCATTATTCTATCTATCATACCGAATATTTCCAACCACTATAACGGCAAATATATCCGAATTCTTCTTCCCCACATATCTGTTCCTAGTTTTAGGAGTGACGTTTTACTTCCTACTTCAAGATATAAATCTAAAATTAGCATCAATAACCACCTCAATAACCCTACCATTCTCCGGAATAATATTTCTATTTGGGAGATGGTTGCCCTCGAACCTAGCTATATTCCAACAATCTAGATGTGGTGCTGTATTGATAGCGACATACACCGCGCTACTTATACTCTACTATGCAGCAAACCTACACCTCTACAAGAAATACATAAAAAAGTGAATATAGAACTAACAAACCCTGAAGCCCCGTGGTGTAGTGGTCAAGCATAACAGGTTCTGGTCCTGTCGACGGCAGTTCGAATCTGCCCGGGGCTACCATAATCTACTCTAAACTATTCTAATCGGTCGAAATCTCCGAAAAAAGATCAAAGTATTACTCAACAACAATCGCAGTATTGGTGTCTACTACTCCCTCTATCTCCCTAATCTCCTCAACAACAGCATTCGTGAGGACAGAAAGATCTTCGGCTTCGACCAACACAACAATGTCGAAAGGCCCCGTAACCATATTGATATCGACTGCACTATCCAAATCTTCCAAACGAGTAAAAACTTCTCTAACTTCTCCGATTGAAGAAGTGACCATAATATATGCTTTTACCAAATAAACACCAAAAATATATTCTTTTTCTTATTTGATAATAGTTTTGACTAAAATTAATTAAGGGTAGGTTCCTTTTCGATCAGTACCCTCGTTCGAAACTGCGTTTATGAGGGTATCCTATGCCTTCTAAGGTCATTCACTCTTCCGTCTCTTCTTTAACTTCGAGCTCTTTATCCAAAGCAAGTTCCACAGACCTTACGACAGCTCCGCCGGAACCTATTGCTTTAGCTGCTTGTCCCTCTGGGACGTAAACCGTCAATTTGTCCCCCTCTTCTTCGTAATCCTCGATTTCGACGTCCAACATAGTTTTAATTCGTTCTAGCTCTTCATCATCCATATGTATCACTCCATTTTTCCTATTCCAATTATAACTGCCTACTTAAAAATGGTATAGTTATAAAGTTTACAAACAGCTATATATTTTACAAATCCCAATTCATAGAATACTCATCGAGAGGCTCAAAAGCCCCTTGTTCCAACCGTTTCTCCAACCTCTTCTTCAAACCGGGAACATGGCCAGCACCGACAACAGCAATCATCTGGCCCTGATTCGATTTCAAAGAGCTTGTTATCCTTTGAGCCATGAATTCGTTCCTCTCCTCTATCATCACTCCATAGATAGATTTAGAAAATCGCTTCATCTGAAGAACCAAACGTTTTACAACTTTTTCGTCAGTAATATCCTCCAATTCTATAGCATCCCCTGAAAACAAAAAGGGTGAAACGAGAATACTTCCGATTATCTTTACCTTCTCCATAAAAGACATCTTAGATATCAACCTATTCAAAGTGACATTTATATCTCTATCAATCAGCTGTACATCGGCCCCTACCCTATCCGCCCCTTTTATCGCCGCTAACATCTCCTCCCCAGGGAGCATCCCTGTTTTCTGACCTATCCTATCCTGAATGAACTGCATAATTCTAGCCAGTATACCGGTTCTGGAAAGAGGAAGACCTGACTCATCGTTGGATGGAGTAATCAGATTCATGTATCTTTTACGGCAAAGCTCGACACCGACCAACTCCGGATTTTCTTCCTCAATAACTTTCTTTACCTCTTTTTTGCTCTCTGGAAGGACATGAGCAACCCCCACAAGTACAATCCTATCGCCTATCCTCTCAATCATCACCAATCACCTTGTAGCTGAGCAGCAACCCATCTCCAATCCGTCTGGTTCTCAACAACTCCAAACTAACACCTTTAGAAACCTCCTTGAATCCTATACCTTCTACCAAAGATTTAGCTCCCGAACCACCCAATACACAAGATTTTACGAATAACCTAACCTCATCAACCAATCCAGCTTGGAACATCCCCCAATTAATCCTTGAACCTCCTTCCAACAATATTCTTTCAATCCCTTTATCCTTCAATTCTTTTAGCAATCCCCCCAAATCCACCTTATCCTCCCCTACAGTCAATATCTCCACATCTTTAGAATCAAGCTCACCAACACTGGCATCGGAAATATTTTGAGAAGCAGCTATCAGGGACGGGGCCGAACCATCTAGAACACTTGCATCTAAAGGAACCCTACCATCACTATCCACGACAACTCTCAACGGATTTTCACCCTCCACTCGTCTAACCGTCAACTTAGGGTCATCGGCAAGAACTGTGCCTATACCGACCATTATAGCATCGACCTCATCTCTAAGTTCGTGGACCCTATCCAGATCTCGACTACAAGATATATCACTATCATCGGATATGCTTGTGATCTTACCATCGACGGTCATAGCAGCATTTAAGATAACATCAGGTTTTTCCATCGTTCCAAACCCCTATAACCGGAGATATTACAAAAAAATACCTACCGAAAAACAAAAACTCTAAAAGTTCTTAAGTGATTACTACAAGCGGTTAGGGGGTGTAGAAAAGTGAAAGTATCCGAATATTATGACATACCGATATA
>Ga0207714_1000102_pt1 | contig 52052 bp, 53 predicted proteins | sample PonA232FremontCA_2_FD_187270 | JGI IMG/M metagenome (GOLD analysis project Ga0207714, IMG submission 187270) | Marine sediment microbial community from Fremont, CA, USA - Pond A23 Sediment 2 (SPAdes) | ecosystem: Environmental > Aquatic > Marine > Unclassified | place: USA: Fremont, California... | reverse complement strand
GAGAAAGCATTTGAGTTCTTACACCATAACGACCGTGAGGAAAAGCCCCGTGAGACAGGCATTACCGAGATACGAGGTCCGTACTACGACCCCATGGGGCCGCGTGAACTCAGGGACATACTCGAAACGATGGGGGAGTACGTCGACATCTACAAGTTCTCAGGCGGGTCGTTCGCCCTGATGTCCGAGGACTCCGTCACCGAACTCATCGGTATCTGTCACGAGCACGACGTGGAGGTATCGACCGGCGGGTACATCGAGAACGTCCTTATCCGTGACAACGACAAGGTGCATGACTACTTCGCGGAGGCGGAACGGCTGGGCTTCGATATAGTCGAAATCTCCAGCGGCTTCCTTGCGATGGGTACCGACGACCTCGTCAGACTCACCGAGGTCGCCGCCGAGGAGTACGGTATCGAACCCAAGCCGGAGATAAACGTCCAGTTCGGTGCCGGTGGCGCTTCCGACCCGGAACAGCTCGAACGTCAGGGTCAGCAGGATCCCGAACAGGCGGTTCGTGAGGGCAGACGCCATCTCGAAGCCGGCGCGGATCTGCTCATGGTCGAAGCCGAGGGTATCACGGAGGAGGTTGAGGACTGGCGTACCGACGTCGCGTACACGATTGCGAACGAACTCGGAACCGAAAACCTCGTCTTCGAGGCTCCGGGTCCTGAGATGTTCGAATGGTACGTCAAGAACTTCGGTTCTGAGATCAACCTCTTCGTCGATAACAGCCAGATCGTCGAGCTAGAGGCTATGCGTTCGGGGCTGTGGGGGAAGGCGACGACGTGGGGACGTACCGTTACGTGGAAGGACGATCAGGCGTAGTAACCGGACGGCACCGGCTACGGTTCGCGGGATGGGCCGAACCCCGAGGAAGTACGTCGCGCCGACACGTTTTCCCTCACACGCCGACCCTCTTAGACCGACGACCTTCTTCTACGCCCAAACCGAAACTAAAAACAATACGTCCGACAATTCTCTGTTGATAGAATGACCGCCGAATTAGTCGCGTTTGTCCTGTTCGCGCTCGTTACGGCTGGTGCGAGCCTCGGTGTTGTCGTCGTGAAGGACGTCTTCTACGACGCGCTACTCCTAGGGCTTGCGCTCATCAGCGTCGCGGCGCACTTCGTCATGCTCAACGCCGAGTTCGTCGCCGCCGTACAGATACTCGTCTACGTCGGCGGTGTGATGATACTCATCGTCTTCGCAGTCATGTTCATGCGTAGCACCGTCGAGGGAGACGACGAGAAGGAGGTGGCGGGATGAGGGCGGCGCGCGTCCGTCTCCTTCCGGCGTTACTCGTTGCGCTCCTGTTCGTCGGTATAGGCTCCGTCGTGCTCGAAACCCCCGCGCTCGCAGAGACGGCGACGGGGATCGAGGGGACGACGACAGATGCAATCGGAAACGCGATCTTCGATGACTTCCTCGGTGTGTTTGAGATAGTCGCCGTCCTTCTCGTATCAGCTCTCGTCGCGGGCGTATACCTCGCAAAACCCGACGAACCGCGCGGCGAGGCGGTGCGTGAGGCGGTGCGCGCCAAGCCGCGTGTTGAGACGGAGAAGGAGGTGGACGATGCTACCGAGTAGCTACTACGTTTTCCTCAGCGCCTTCGTCTTCTCTGTAGGTCTGTACGGCGTTCTGACACGGACAAACGCCGTCGTCATACTCATGTGTGTCGAGCTGATGCTAAACGCCGGCAATCTTAACCTCATAGCCTTCGCGACGCACCACGGAGGCGTCGCGGGTATTGCGGGACAGACGTTTACGCTGTTCGTGCTCGCAGTCGCCGCCGCGGAGGTCGCCGTCGGTCTTGGGATCTTCATACTCGTGTACCGAAGGTACGGAACCGTAGATGTACGTAAGCCGCGTCTCATGAGGTGGTAGAATGGCGGAGCAAGCACTCGCAACAGCGGCGTTGCTTATACCCGTCGTACCGTTCGTCGCGTTCGCCGTGATACTGCTCGGCGGTCTGCTACCCAAGGAACGCGGATTCGGCGGTGCGACGAGCACCGTTCTGTCGACGGCTTCCGCGGGCGTCTCTTTCGCGCTTTCCGTCTACGTCCTACTGCGTGTACAAGCAACCGATGCGTCGTTCGTCGCTGTACGTACGGCGTGGGTCGAAGCAACGGGAGCGCCCGATCTCCATTTCGGCGTTCTCGTAGATCCGCTGAGCGCACTCATGGCGGTTATCGTCTCACTCGTCGCCTTCCTCGTACACGTCTTCTCCAAGTACTACATGAACGACGAGGGCGAAAACGGACTGCCGCGTTACTACGGTGCCATGGCACTGTTCACGGGGAGCATGCTCGCCTTCGTGTTCTCCTCCAACCTTCTGATGTCGTTCATATTCTTCGAACTCGTCGGTCTATGCTCTTACCTGCTCATCGGCTTCTGGTACGAGACACCGAGCGCCGCGAGCGCCGCCAAGAAGGCGTTCCTCGTAACGCGTTTCGGCGACTACTTCTTCCTCGTGGGCGTCGCGGGCGTCTTCGCGGCTTTCGGCACCTTCGCGTACCACGGTGACGGTTCGTTGTTCGATACAGCCGCCTCCGCTATCGAGGGTAACGTCTCCGTCCTCGGTGTCGGCGCTGAGACGGCGGTTACGGCGCTCGCTCTTCTCGTACTCGGCGGCGTGATCGGAAAGAGCGCACAGTTCCCCCTGCATACGTGGCTACCCGACGCGATGGAGGGTCCGACACCCGTCTCGGCGCTGATACACGCCGCTACCATGGTCGCCGCGGGCGTCTACCTCGTCGCGCGCCTCTTCGAGTTCTACGCTCTCTCACCCACCGCGTTACTCGTCGTTGCGTACGTCGGCGGATTCACGGCGCTGTTCGCCGCGACGATGGCTCTCGTTATGGACGACATCAAACAGGTGCTCGCCTACTCGACGATATCGCAGTACGGCTACATGATGCTCGCTCTCGGCGCGGGCGGCTACACCGCGGCGGTCTTCCATCTCACCAACCACGCCTTCTTCAAGGCTCTACTTTTCCTCGGCGCGGGTAGCGTCATAATAGCGACACACCACAAGCAGGACATGTGGGAACTCGGCGGTCTGCGCCGACGTATGCCCGTCACGTACTGGACGTTTCTCGCGGGGGCGCTCGCACTCGCCGGTATCGCGCCCTTCTCGGGCTTCTGGTCGAAGGACGAGGCGTTGCTCGCTGTACTCCGTAACGCTGTGAACGAACCCCTTCTGTGGGTACCGTTCGGTCTGGGTCTCGTTGCGGTCGTCGTCACGGGGTTCTACACGTTCCGTATGGTCGCGTTGACGTTCCACGGCGAACCACGGAGCGAAGAGGCGCGTGAGGCAGAGGAAGGTGGCTTCGCCGTCTACACGCCGCTCGTCGCCCTCGGCGCGCTTGCCGTCTTCGCCGGCTTCATAAACGCCGTACCGCTCGGTATCCACGCTCTCAAGACCTTCCTCGGCGGCGAGACGTTCGCAGAGTACGCCGCGGAGACGGTCGGATACGTCGGTGAGTTCGAGCCGAGTACGGCGTTATCGGTTACGGCTCTCGCACTTGCAGTCGCGGGTTCGGTCGCGGCGTTCCGTCTTTACGCGGGTGCCGACGAACCGCTCAGACACCGCGACGGCGCGACGGCGCGTGTCCTCGAAAAGAAGTACTACGTAGACGCGTTTCAGGTCTGGCTCGCCGAGGACGTGACGTACGGTCTGTCGAAACGTCTCAGCCTCTTCGATATCGATATACTCGACGGCGTTGTCAACGGTACGTCGCGCGTCTCGCTGGGTAGCGGGGAAGCGGTCAGACGTATACAGACGGGTGTTGTTTCCCATTATGCCGCCGTGATCGCTCTCGGCGTGGTCGGTCTCGTAGCCCTCGTGGGTCTCGTAGGGGGGTGGTTCTGATGTGGATCTCCCTCCTCATCGCTGTACCGGTCGTCGCGGCGCTCGCCGCGCTCGTCTCGTCGCGCGCCGACGACGCGTATCCGCGTTACGTCGCCCTCGGCGGTTCGGTCGCCTCACTCGCCCTCGCAGTTTACGTCTGGCTCGTTCCGTACGACGGTTCAGGGAACGCGTTACTCAACCCCGAAGCAGCGGCGCTCGTCGAACGCGTACCGTGGTTCGAGATAGGCGGTTACGAGGTTGAGTACCTCGTCGGTCTTGACGGCGTCTCGATGCCACTCGTCCTCCTGACAACCCTCCTCGTGACCGCGGCGATAACGACCGCATCGAACGCGATACACGACCGCCAAGCCGGCTTCTATGCCCTTGTTCTCCTACTCGAATCGGCTCTCATAGGCGTCTTTACGGCGCTCGACTTCTTCGCATTCTACGTCTTCTGGGAGGCGGTTCTCATACCCATGTACTTCCTTATCGCCGTCTGGGGAGGACCGCGGCGTAAGTACGCCGGCATGAAGTTCTTCGTCTACACCAACCTCGCGTCTCTCGTGATGTTCATAGGCGTCATCGCGCTGTACCTGACGGCGAACGTTGCGGACACGAGCATGATGTCGCTCACAACGGCGTTGCACGAGGGGGCGCTCACCGGGGCGTACGGTCTGAGCGCCGAGACGCTCCGCCTTACAGCCTTCATCGCCCTGTTCATCGGCTTCGCCGTCAAGGTACCCGTCGTACCTTTCCATACATGGCTACCCGACGCACACGTTGAGGCTCCGACTCCCGTCTCCGTCATACTCGCGGGCGTCCTACTAAAGATGGGTACGTATGCCCTCTTCCGTTTCAACTTTACGATGCTACCCGAAACCGCGGCGTCGCTTGCGCTCCCTCTCGCGGTCATCGGCGTCGTAAGCGTGATCTACGGCGCTCTTCTCGCCATGGCACAGACCGATCTCAAACGTATCGTCGCGTACTCGTCGATATCGAGCATGGGGTACGTCGTTATCGGTCTTGCGGCGTACACGACGTACTCGGTCGGCGGCGCTGTCTTCCAGATGGTGTCGCACGGTCTTATCAGCGCCCTCATGTTCACCGTCGTCGGCGTCGTCTACCACGAGACGGGTACGCGTGACGTCGGTAAGCTTTCGGGGCTTGCGGGTCGCGCACCCCTCGTCGCGGGTGTCTTCGTCGCCTCAGCCTTCGCGTACATGGGTCTACCCGGTATGTCGGGCTTCCCCGCCGAACTGTTCGTCTTCCTCGGCGGCGTTTCGTCGACGACTATACCTTACGCGCCCGTCGTCGTCGGCGTCGGTATGTTCGGAATCGTACTCGTCGCGGGATACCTGCTGTTCGCCATGCAACGCGTCCTTTTCGGCGAGTTTCGTGTCGGAGAGGAAGCCGCGGTTACTGACGGCGGCGTATCCGTGACGGATGCCTCACCATCGGAAGCCGTACCGATGCTCGTCCTTCTCGCCGTCATCGTGGCTTTAGGTATACAGCCCGGTATCGTCTACGAGGCTGTTCAGACATCGACGGACGCCGTCGCTGACCTCATGGGAGGTGGTCTGTGATGGTTACGACAGCCGAACTCGTCGCTTTCGCACCTGAGCTATCCGTCGCGGGGACGGCGTTCCTCGTACTTCTGTTGGACACGTTCTCGCGCGAGAAACGCGGTGGCGTTTCGCTCGCCGTCGCCTTCGCGGGCGTCGCTGTCGCCTTCGTGGCGACGGTGTTTCATATGAGCATCGGAACCGACACGACGGCTTTCGCGGGTACTCTCGCTGTCGATCCGTTCGCACTCTTCTTCGGTCTCGCGGTTCTCATAACGACGGCGCTCGTACTCCTGTCGTCGACAGAGTACATGGGGCGCGTCTACCCCGAACGCAGTGAAAGCCTGACGGAGTACGTCGCCCTCATCTTGTTTGCGGCGACGGGTATGCTCCTCATGGCGTCGGCGCGGTCGCTCGTGACGGCGTTTATAGCACTCGAACTCGCCGCTCTGCCGTCGTACGCACTCGTCGCCTTCGCAAAGGACGACAGGGCTGGCGTCGAAGGGGGTATGAAGTACTTCATGCTCGGAGCGGTTTCGAGCGCCTTCCTCCTGTACGGTATCTCGCTCGTCTACGGAGCGACGGGAACCTTCGACTTCGCGGGTATAGCCGCGTCTGTCTCCGCCGGCGACGCGACCGGCTTGGCGGGTCTGGGCGCACTGTTCGTCCTCGTCGGACTCGGCTTCAAGATCGCGGCGTTTCCGTTCCACGTCTGGGCACCCGACGCGTACACGGGAGCGCCCACACCCGTCTCGGCGTTCCTTTCGAGCGCGTCGAAGATAGCGGGTTTCGTTCTCCTTTTCCGCGTCTTCACGGTCGCCTTACCGACTTCCCTGAACTGGCTCCTCGCCGTGCAGGTTCTCGCCGTTCTGACGATGACTTACGGCAACTTCGCCGCCGCCGTGCAGTCGAGCGTAAAGAGGATGCTCGCCTACTCGTCGATAGGACACGCGGGCTACGTACTTATCGCTCTCGCCGTCTTCTCGTCGGGTGGTGACGATGCCGCCCTCGCCCTCGGTGCGGGGATGTCACACCTGTTCGTCTACGCGTTCATGAACACGGGTGCGTTCCTCGTCGTCGCCCTGATCGACGACTACTGGGGCGTCGGCTACGAGTTTGAGGACTACGCGGGTATAGCCAGAAAGGTTCCCTTAATCGGCGTCGCTATGGCTGTCTTCATGTTCTCGCTCGCGGGTCTGCCGACCGGCGGCGGTTTCCTGTCAAAACTCGCCGTCTTCGCCGGTGCGGTTCGTAGCGGCTTCTGGTGGCTCGCACTCATCGGTGTCGTCAACTCCGCGCTGTCGCTCTACTACTACTCGCGCGTCCTCAGATGGATGTGGATCGAGGAACCGGGGGACGGAGCACCCGCGCTCGACGGCAGACCCGTCGGCATCTACACGGCGATACTCGTCGCCGCCGTCGTGACGTTCGGGCTTCTGTTCGCATTCGAACCCGTCCTGTCGACCGCCGAAGAAGCCGCGTCGGCACTACTGTCATGAACGTCGAGACGATCCGCGACGACGGCTTCGCGTCCAACGTCTACCGTGTCGGTGACTCTCTCGTCGACGCGGGCAACGACGCGTCGCGTCTTCCGCCGGCGGAGTATACCGACGCCGTGTATCTGACGCATGCGCACGCCGACCACGCGGACGCTCTACGCGACTACGACGTTCCCGTCTACGTCCATCCGTGCGAGGCGGACGCCGAACCGCTCTCCGGGAGCGACATCCATGAGGTGAACGAGGGCGACGAGGTCGTTCTCGGTGGGACGGGGTTCCGTGTTCTGCATACACCGGGTCACTCGCCCGGTAGCGTCTGCTACTGGTCGCCCGACGAACGCATACTCTTCTCAGGCGACCTCGTCTTCGACAACGGCGCGCCGGGACGCGCCGACACACCCGACGGTGACGCGGAAGCGTTGCGCGTGTCACTCGAACGTCTCGGGTCGCTCAGAGCCGAACGCGCGTATCCGGGGCACCGTGAACCGTTCGGCGAGGTCAGAGAGAAGGTACGCGTGGCGGTGAACCTCGCGTGAGCGACGGGGGCTTTCCTGACAAGGGTACGTACACTCTCGTGATACGTGTCGAGGAACCGACGACGGTCACCGTCGGTGCTCTCGGCGACATCGGTTTCGACGACGGGGTATACGCTTACACGGGAAGCGCCTTCGGTACGGGCGGTCTGTCACGTGTCGACAGACACAAACGCGTCGCGTCGGGCGAGAACGAAGCGCGTCACTGGCATATCGACTACCTTCTCGGAGACGACGCCACGGCGCTTGTATCAGCCATCGTGACCGACGAGAACGCCGAGTGCGAGATAGCGCGCAGTATCGACGGCGAACCCGTCCTTGACTTCGGCTGTTCGGACTGCTCATGTCGGTCTCACCTCAAGCTGACGACCCAAGACTCGGCTGAGACCGTCTACGAGGGACGCGACACGTGGACGCGTCGGTTCAGGTAAAGTTATTGTGTCGGGGTGGCTTCTCCGAAACGATGGAGTCGTCGTCGAAGCCCAAGGTTGAGGAGTACATGACCGAGGACGTCGTCACCGTGTCACCGCCCGACACCGTCGGTGATGTCATAGACGAGATGCTTAACGACGAGGGGCACTCCGGCTTTCCCGTCGTCGACGACACCGACAGGGGTAACGGTAAGCTACAGGGGTTCGTTACCGCCAGACGTCTCCTCGGACGTGACGAACTCGAACGTATCGACGATATGATGGCGACCAACCTCGTCGTTGCGGAGCCTGAGATGAAGGTCGACGACGCGGCGCGCGTCATACTACGGTCAGGGATACAGAAGCTTCCCGTCGTCGACGACGACGGTGTTCTCGTCGGTATAATATCCAACTCCGACGTCATACGGTCACAGATAGAGCGCGCGACGCCGAGCAAGGTCTGGAAGCTGATGCGGACGCTCGAATCGATACACGAAACCGAACTGCGCGAGGAGCGCCGCGAGGTTCCCATAGACGTACTCGTACCGACTCAGGAGAGGATATACGCCGACGAACTCGACGGACGGTCGTACGAACTCAAACACGGACTCGCCGAACCTATCATCGTCGTCGAGCGCGGCGATGAACTCGTGCTCGTCGACGGTCACCACCGCGCGATCGCCGCAAACAGGCTCGGTATAGACGAGATGGACGCCTACGTGATCGTCGTAGGCGACGATGTCGAAGAACTCGGTCTCGAAAAGACTGCGCGGAAGTCGGGTCTCCGGACGCTCGAAGATGTCGAGGTCGTCGACTACGCCCGTCATCCTCTCATAGAGGCGACACGTTACGACACCGACGCGGATACGGACTCCGAAGACGTTTAGACGCCGTGCGACGACGGTCGGACATGGAACTCGGAATAGACGGTAACGTCGGTCTCGTCACCGCGTCTTCGAGCGGTCTCGGCAAGGCATCGGCGAAGGCGCTTGCACGGAACGGCGTTAACGTCGTCGTAAACGGACGCGACGAGGAACGTCTCGCGGAGGGTGTCGAAGATGTCCGCGACGCCACGACGGAGGGCGCGCGCGTCGTCGGTGTAAGCGCCGATATATCCGAGGAAGGCGAACCCGCGCGTCTCGTCGAAGCCGCAGTCGACGAGTTCGGACGGCTTGACCATCTCGTAACGAGCGCCGGAGGACCGCCGAGCGGAGCCTTCCTCGAAACCGACGATGAGGACTGGTACGACGCGTACGACCTACTCGTTATGAGCGTCGTACGTACCGTACGTGAAGCCGAACCCCATCTACGCGACGGCGGAGGGACGATCGTCAACATCACGTCACGTAGCGTCAAGGAAGCACTCGACTCTCTCGTACTGTCGAACTCCGTCCGTATGTCGGTCGTCGGTCTCGAAAAGACGCTGTCGGAGGAGTTCGCGCCTGAGGTACGCGTAAACGCCGTCCTTCCCGGACCCCACGAGACATCGCGCATACGCGAACTCGTCGAACAGGGCGTCGAGCGCGGCGAGTACGACAGCTACGACGACGGTATGGAGGACTGGAGCAGTGGTATACCCCTCGAATGCGTCGGCGACCCGCGCGAACTCGGCGATACGGTCGCCTTCCTCTCATCGAACCGCGCGAGCTACATCAACGGCGTTGCGGTTCCCGTCGACGGTGGGGCGGGCGCTTCGAACCTCTAACTTCGTCTTAGACCGTTCTCTGTTGTCCTTCGCCCAATCATAGTTTCGGATACGAAAACCAATATATCCTGTACCGGTGCACAGCTTGTTGGTTCGGTAAACGCTAAGGGGTAAGGCAAAAGTTAAGGAGCCTCGAACCGTCTCTACGTATGCATCTCAGGTGAAATTATGAGTACAGAAACAAAGGAGTGGAAAGAGGCACAGAAGGAACGTTTCGACCACCGCAATCCGGAGCGTTCCGTCCACAAGAGTCCCGAAGGACTCTCCGAGGAAGTCATACGTGAAATCTCAGAAGAGAAGGACGAACCGGACTGGATGCTCGAACGACGGCTTAAGTCGTTCCGTCATTTCAAAGACAAGCCGATGCCCGACTGGGGACCGAGCCTCCACGAACTCGATATAGGCTCCATCGTCCCTTATCTCAAGGCGGACGAGACGACGGGCGAGGACGACTGGGATGACGTTCCCGACGACATAAAGGACACCTTCGACAAGCTCGGCATACCCGAGGCTGAGCAGGAGGCGCTCGGCGGTGTCGGGGCGCAGTACGAGTCGGAGGTCGTCTACCAGAACATGAAGGATCAGTGGGAGGAGAAAGGTGTCGTCTTCTCCGACATCGACACCGCGATCGAGGAGCACGAGGAACTCGTCAAGGAGCACTTCATGACGAACTGCGTGCCGCCGTCGGACAACAAGTTCGCGGCTCTACACGGCGCGATACACTCCGGGGGTTCGTTCGTATACATCCCCGAAGGCGTCACGGTAGAGATGCCCATACAGGCGTACTTCCGTATGAACTCCGAGGGCATGGGGCAGTTCGAGCATACGCTTATCATCGCCGAGGACGGCGCTGACGTACATTACATCGAGGGGTGTTCCGCGCCGATGTACTCGCGCCACAACGTCCACGCGGGATGCGTCGAGGTCTTCGTCGGCGAGGACGCGAGCGTCCAGTACTCGACCGTCCAGAACTGGTCGAAGAACACGTTCAATCTCAACACGAAGCGAGCAAAGGTCAAGAGCGGCGGTACGATGGACTGGATTTCGGGGAGCATGGGTTCCAAGACGACGATGCTCTACCCCTCCACCCATCTTGAGGGTGAGGGTGCGTCCGACCGTCATATCACAATCGGCTTCGCGGGCGAGGGTCAGAACATAGACACGGGCGCGAAGGTCTCGCACCTCGCACCCAACACGTCCTCCACCATAGAGTCGAAGTCGATCTCGATGGACGGCGGACGTACAAACTACCGCGGTCTGGTGCGTGTCTCGCCGGGAGCGAAAGGCGTCAAGTCGTCGGTCGACTGCGACGCGCTGATGCTCGACGAGGAGTCGGTAAGCGACACGATGCCGTACGAGGAGATAAAGGAGAGCGACGTCGACATGGCGCACGAGGCGACGGTCGGTTCCATAGGTGACGAGGACATCTTCTACCTCCAGTCGCGTGGTATAGAGGAGGACGAAGCGATGCAGATGGTCGTTAGCGGGTTCATAGAGCCGCTGACGGAGGAGCTACCTCTTGAGTACGCCGTTGAACTCAACCGTCTCGTCGAGCTTGAGATGGAAGGCTCCCTCGGATAGCGGCACGCATATAACTTTCGGGAACTTATCATAACCAATGAGTGTACAAGAGATAGACGCTGACTTCATACAGGATCTTTCGGACGAACGCGACGAGCCGGACTGGCTACGTCAGAGGCGTCTGAAGGCGTGGGGGTCGTACGAAGACCTGCCTGCGCCCAACGTGATACAGACACCGGGAAAACGCTGGACAGACCTTGAAGAACTCGACGTACGTTCACGAGGACGCCGTACGGATCAACGTGAGACGCGTACGGGGATAGAGGCTGACGTACCCGACGGCGTGATCGTCGCGGATCTTGAAGACGCGGTACGTGACCACGAGGAACTCGTCCGTGAGAGCCTCGACTCCGTCGTACGTTGGGACGAGAACAGCCTACTCGCCGTACACGCGGCGGCTTGGCGTAGCGGTCTGTTCGTATACGTACCCGAAGGCGTCGAGGTAGACGAACCGATACGGACGACGACAGAGGTCGAAGAGGAGGCGCGGTTCTCGACAACCCTTGTCGTAGCAGAGGAAAACGCAACCGTCACCGTCGCCGAGAGCGTCGAGGGCGGAGACGAGACTTACTTCTCGAACGTCGTCGAGGTCGTCGCGGGAGACGGTGCGGAGATCAACTACGGCGCGCTCCAGAACCTCAGCGACGACTCGTACCAGTTCACGTCGAAACGCGGGTCGACGGGGCGCGACGCCTCCGTAAACTGGATAGACGGCTGTTTCGGCACGGCGCTTACGAAGTCGACAGTCTCGACGGTTATCGAGGGCGAAGGCTCCGACACACGTAACTACGGTCTGTTCTTCGGAACGGGAAGCCAGCACTTCGACCTCGAAACGTGGACGCGCCACGATGCGCCCAATACGACGTGTGACATGTTCACGCGCGGTGTGCTCGACGACCGCGCCGTGAGCGCGTACGAGGGCACCATCAACGTGACAAAGCCCGCGTACGAGGTCGACGCCTACCAGACGGAGAACGTCCTTCTGGTTAGCGAGAAGGCGGAGGCGGACGCCTCGCCGCGGCTTGAGATCGATAACCACAACGTCAAATGTTCCCACGCCGCAACGATGGGACGTATAGATGACGAGGAGATGTTCTACATGGGTAGCAGGGGCGTCGACGAAGAGGAGGCGCGTAGCCTCATCATAGAGGGCTACTTCGAACCTGTGTTCGGCGAGCTACCTTTCCCCGAACTCGAAGAAGAGTTCAGAGAGCTGATACACGAGAAGATGGAAACAAGATGAGCATAGAGAAGGCTTCTCCCTACAACGTCGAGGCTGTACGCGACGACTTCCCTGTCCTCGGAAGAACCGTCGACGGGGAGAAGCTCGTATACCTCGACAACGCCGCAACTTCACAGAAGCCTCAGGCGGTCATAGATGCGGTAAGCGAGTTCTACGAGGGGTACAACGCCAACGTACACCGCGGTCTGCATAAGTTAAGTCAGGAGGCGAGCGAGGCGTACGAGGGCGCGCACGACAAGGTCGCCGAGTTCATAGGAGCCGACGGTCGGGAGAACATCATCTTCACCTCGAACACGACCGAAGGCGTCAACACCGTAGCCTTCGGCTGGGGTATGCACCACGTTGAGGAGGGTGACAACATCGTCCTGACACAGATGGAGCACCACTCGTCTCTCGTGCCTTGGCAACAGGTCGCTAAACGCAACGACGCCGAGCTACGTTTCCTTGAGGTGGAGGAAGGACTCGTCAAGGACGGCGAGGTTGAGGAGAAGATAGACGAGGATACGACAGCGGTCAGCGTCATCCACATGTCAAACGTCTTCGGCACCTTCGCGCCCGTCGACGAGATCATCGACCGCGCACACGAACACGGGGCGCGTGTACTCGTCGACGGCGCGCAGAGCGTTCCTCACGCCTCGGTTAATGTGAACGAGATGGACGCTGACTTTCTCGTCACGAGCGGTCACAAGATGTGCGGACCGACGGGCACGGGCGTTCTGTACGGCAAGACGGACGCCCTACACGAAACCGAGCCGTACAGGTACGGCGGTGAGATGATAAAGATCGTCGAGTACGACGACGCGACCTGGGCTGACCTGCCTTGGAAGTTCGAGGGTGGTACGCCCAACATCGCAGGTGCTGTCGGTCTTTCGGCGGCTGTCGACTACCTCGAAGAACTCGGTGTGGAGAACGTCCATGAGCACGAGAGTGCCGTGACACGGTACGCACTCGAACTACTCGAAGACGACGACGAGGTCACCGTCTACGGACCGCACGCCGACTACGACAAAGAGCGCGCCGGTGTCATCTCTTTCAACGTCTCTGACGCACACCCACATGACTCGTCACAGCTTCTGAGCGACCAAGGGATAGCGACGCGTTCGGGACACCACTGCGCACAGCCGCTGATGCACGAGATGGGCGTCCCTGCGACGACACGCGCCTCGTTCTACCTCTATAACACGTACGAAGAGGTCGACGCTTTCGTGGAGGGCATCGAAACCGTCAAGGAGGTCTTCGCGTGATGGTAGGTATGAGAATGACAGAGAGCCGTGCCGTGCACGGCTCCTCCGTGTCGACCCCGGAAAGAGTCGAAGGAGGTCTTCGCGTGATGGTAGGTATGAGGATGACAGAGAGCCTGAACGAGAACAAACGGGGTGGTCGACCGTGAGCCGCGACATGTACCGACAGCGTATACTCGACCACTACCGCGACCCTCAGAACTACGGCACTATCAAGGATCCCGACGTAACCTACGAGGACGTTAACCCGTCGTGCGGCGACGAGATACAGATGTACGCCGTCGTCGACGACGAGGACGAGATAGTCGATGTCAAGTTCGACGGTCAGGGATGCGCGATCAGTCAGGCGAGCGCATCGCTACTGACGGAGAAGGTGAAGGGTATGACCGTCGAAGAGGTGCGCGATCTCGAAACCGACGATATAAGGGAGATGCTAGGTATCGAGCTCTCACCTGTACGCGTCAAGTGCGCCGTTCTGGGTCTGAAGGTTCTTGAAGGCGGTATCGTCGAGTACGAGAAAGGAAAGGGGACTTAACCTTACAGGAGATAATACACACAGATGTCAGAAAACACAGTCGAAATAGAGAATCTACACGTGGAGGTAGAGGACGAGAAGATACTCAACGGCGTTGATCTTGAGATATCAAGGGGCGAGATAGTCGCCCTCATGGGTCCGAACGGTAGCGGGAAGTCGACGCTCGCGAAGGTACTGATGGGACACCCTGCGTACGAGGTCACCGAGGGCGAGGCGTACTACAACGGCGAGAACGTCTTCGAACTCGAACCCGACGAGCGCGCGGAACTCGGCTTCTTCCTCGCCTTCCAGTACCCCAAGGAGATTACGGGCGTGACAGTCTCCAACTTCCTACGTACGGCGATAAACGCAGGACTTGACGAGGACGACGAGATCGACCCCGTCGAGTTTCAGGAGGTGCTTGAGGAGAAGATGGAGCTTCTCGACATCGAAGCCGACTTCGCCAATCGGTACGTCAACGAAGGGTTCTCAGGCGGCGAAAAGAAACGTATGGAGGTTCTCCAGATGGCTGTCCTCCAGCCCGAAATCGCGCTCATCGACGAGGTCGACTCCGGACTCGATATAGACGCTCTCAAGGTCGTCGCGCGCGGGATAAACGAACTCACCGACGACGACATGGGGACGCTCCTCATCACCCACTACCAGCGTATACTCGACTACGTCGAACCCGACCGTGTCGTGGTCATGCTCGACGGCGAGATAGCAGAGAAGGGCGGACCCGAACTCGCCGAGAGGCTTGAGGACGAGGGCTACGACTGGGTACGCGAGGAAGCCGCGGCGTAGAGACGAGGTACGAGATTGCCGGGACGAGAAGCGTTTGACGAGCGCGGTACAGTAGGCGTAGAGGAGGAGTACTTCGTCGTAGACGCGGAGGCGCTTGAACCCGTCCCGGCGGCGGACGTTCTTTTTGAGGACGTGCCCAACGAACTCGAAGGTCACGTAGGCACCGAGCTTTTCAAGTTTGTATTCGAGACGACGACGGAGAAGACGGAGACGCTCGAAGGCGCGCGCGAGGAGATACGACGCAAACGCGCGGCGCTCGTCGAACACGCCCGCGACCACGGCTACGAGGTTCTCGTAGCGGGTCTGCACCCGACGGCGCTGTGGGACGAGCACCAACACGCCGAGGGCGAGAGATACGAGCAACAGCTCGCGCGTATCGGCTATCCGCAGCACCGAAACATAACCGCGGGTCTGCACGTCCATATAGGGCTGGACGACGCAGACGAGGCGGTGCGCGTCGCAGACGAGGCGCGGCGTTACCTCCCTCTCCTACTCGCTCTGAGCGCCAACTCGCCGTTCTGGTACGGACGCGATACGGGCTTGGCGAGCGCGCGCGCCCTCGTATTCGAGAACCTACCTAACACCGGGGTACCGTCGCGGTTCGGCGACTGGGAGACGTTCCGCCGTTTCGAACGCCGCATGGTCGAGGACGGAAGCGTCGCCGACCGCGGCGAAATCTGGTGGGACGTACGTCCGCATACCGAGTACGGTACTGTCGAGATACGTTCCCCCGACGCGCAGACATCGCTCGGACGGTCGTTCGCGTTCGTCTCCCTCTGCCGCGCACTCGTCCTCGAACTCGCACGCCGCGACGACCGCACGGATCCGCGCCGTGAACTCCTCAACGAGAACAAGTGGCGCGCCCTACGGTACGGTCAAGACGCGTCGTTTATGAGCCTCGACGGCGGTACGATGGCACTTGACGAACGTTTCGCAGAGGTTCTCGACGCGGTTGAGACGCCGTACAAGGACGAGATACGCGCTCTCGGCGGTGTTTCGGGAGCTGAGCGCCAACGCGAAGCGTACCGGTCGGGCGGAGCGGAAGCGGTGAAGGAAGCTGTACGTATAGACTCGTAGAGCCATAAAAAGAAATATAAGCCTAACCCGGTTAGTCTAAGCAGATGACCGAAGACGAAAGGGGAGACGGTGGGGAGCCGGACGACGAGGACGAGAACAACCGGCGTGTACGTATAGTCAAGAATGAGGACGCCGTCGACAAGAAGGAAGAAACAGTCGGGGAAGCGACGGATCAGGCGACGCGTGCCGTCGACAAGCTACGTAAGGGAAGCCGTGACCGCGTCGAGGATACGGCGGAGGATGCGAGGGAGACGGTCGAGGACACGTTACAGAAGAGCGTCGACTCTGTCGATTCGAGCCTCGTCGATCTTCTCTCATCGTTCCTCGATACGGAGACGCGCGCCAAGGTGTACCTCTACCTCCGGAAACGTGGAGAGGCGACGAGCGAGGAGATCGCGGAGGACACGGGTCTGTACCCGAGTACGGTGCGCGAGTGCCTCTCCGACATGTATCAGGAAGGTATCGTCGAGCGCCGTAAGAAGCAGACGCAGGGCGCGGGAAACAACCCGTACGTCTACCAAGCCGTACAGCCGAGCGAACTCGCGCGTAGGTTCTCCGAACGCGTCGAGGACAGACTCAACCGTCTTTTCAACCTCGACGACTACCTCGGCGAATCGCGTAGGCGCGAACTCAAGGCGGACTGGTCGCCGTACAAGATAGTCATAGACTCGGAGGACGACGAGGACTCCGAGACGAGATGAAGGTCGCTATCGGGGGTACCTTCGACCCGATACACGACGGACACCGCGCGCTTCTGCGTAAGGCTCTCGAACTCGGCAACGACGGTGTTGTCGTCGGTCTTACGAGCGACGAACTCGCGCCCAAGACACGTCCAAAGCCGCGTGAGATACGTCCTTTTGAGGAGCGTCGTAACGCCCTTCTCGAAGAACTCGGCTCTCTCGACGAGGACGGACGCGACTTTACCGTCGAACGCCTCGACGACCCGTACGGCGTCGCGAGCGAAGACCCTGAGTTCGACGCCCTTGTGGTTTCGCCGGAGACCCAAGAGGGCGGCGAGAGGATCAACCAGCTCCGGCGCGAACGCGGCTACGAACCGCTTGAGGTCGTCGTCGTCCCGCATGTCATGGCGGACGACGGTGAACCCATCTCTTCGACACGTGTCGTCGAGGGCGTAATCGACACCGAAGGCAACGTGTTACAGGACGCCGGTGCTGATACCTGAACGTTTTTTACCGTCGTAGCCGACGTATCCGTATGAACGAGGAAAAGAGACGCGAACTCGTAGAGGTGCTCGCCGACGACGCCCGACGTTCGACCGACGACCTTGCGCGTATGCTTGACGCCTCCGCCGACGATGTGGAGAAGGAGATAGAGGCGCTTGAGGACGAAGGTGTGTTACGCGGCTATACCGCTGTCGTCGACTGGGAGGAGTTCGACGACGACCGTGCAGAGGCTTACGTCGAGGTCAACGTCTCACTCGACCGCGAGACAGACTACGTCGACATCGCCGACCGTATCGCGCGGTTTCCGGAGGTTACGTCGCTTACGCTCGTCAGCGGAAACTACGACTTCGGTCTCACCGTAGAGGCGGACTCCATGAACGACGTATCGGCGTTCGTTAGCGAGAAGGTCGCGCCTGTCCCTGAGATTACACAGACGGTTACGCATTTCGTGATGGACAAGTACAAGGAACGAGGCTTCGGTATGGGCGACGGCGACGACGATGAACGTCTCTCCGTATCGCCATGAAAGACGGCAACTGGAGCGGTGAGATAGCCGAGCGCGTACGGACGGTGCCACCGTCGGGTATACGACGTTTCTTCGAACTCGCCGAGGAGCAGGAGGACGTGATCTCCCTCGGTGTCGGCGAACCCGACTTCTCCGCGCCGTGGGGCGCGCGCGAGGCGGGTATATCGTCGCTCGAAACGGGGCGTACGTCGTACACGGCGAACCGTGGTAAACGCGAGCTACGCGAGGAGATAGCCCGCGACGTCCGCCGGTACGGTCTCGACTACTCGCCAGAGGACGAGATAATCGTCACCACGGGTGTGAGCGAAGGCGTCGACCTCGCATTCCGTGCGCTGTTCGACCCCGGCGATACGGTCGCCGTCGCACAGCCCGCCTACGTCTCGTACGAACCCGGTGTTACGTTCGCGGGCGCGGAGCCGCTTCCCGTACCGACGCGCGCCGAGGACGAGTTTAAGCTGACGTACGATGCGCTCCGCGACGCCGGCGCGGGAGACGCCGACGGTCTGATCTACTGCTACCCCAACAACCCCACGGGTGCGGTCATGACGCGTGACGAACTCGGTGAGGTCGCTGAGTTCTGCCGTCAAAACGACCTCGTCGTTCTCGCCGACGAAGTCTACGCCGACCTGACGTACGAGAGTAAACACGCCTCGATAGCGACCCTCGACGGTATGCGTGAACGTACGGTGGTATTCAACGGCTTTTCGAAGGCGTACGCTATGACCGGAACGCGTCTCGGATACGCCCTCGGTCCGTCCGACGCCGTAGGCGCGATGAACCGGATACATCAGTACACGATGCTCTCCGCGCCCACGACGGCGCAGTACATGGCTATCGAGGCTCTCCGGCGTTGCGCCGACGAAGTTGAGGAGATGCGACAGGAGTACAACCGCCGGCGTAACCTCGTGCTTTCGCGCCTCGGCGAGATGGGTATCGACCCCTTCGAGGCGAAGGGCGCTTTCTACGTCTTCCCGCGCGTACCCGACGGCGACGACGAGACGTTCGCGGAGGAGCTTCTGAAACAGGAGGAGGTCGCCGTCGTTCCCGGACGCGTCTTCGGCGAAGGCGGCGAGGGACATCTGCGTATGTCGTACGCGACGGGTATGGACGAACTCAAGAAGGCGATGGATCGTATCGAGGGCTTCGTCGAGCGGAACTACTGATTGAGCTACACACGGCTAAAGCCGTGTGGTCTCTCCTGTGTTTTCTCTAACGCCAGCTCCACCGCCCCCGTAGCTTACGGACGGTGAGATCGAGCGTAAAGCCGATTAAACCGATGACTATCATGACAGCCGGAATCTCGGCGTAGCTAAACTGCTGGCGTGCGTTGAGTATGAAGTACCCCATGCCCGAGTTGACACCGAGGTACTCGGCGGGTACGAGGAGTATCCATAGCCATCCTATGGAGAGACGTAGACCCGTGATCATGTCGGGGATAACGCCGGGTATGACCACCTTACGTATCTTCGTCCGCGTCGTACCGCCGAGCGAGTCGGCGACCTTGAGCCAGTCGTCGTCCAACGTCTTGATGCCGTGCGCCGTGTTGAAGACGAGGGGCCAGACGCCGCCCATGAACATGATGAAGATCGGTGCGGCGTGTCCCCCGCTCTCGAATGTTAGGAGCGCGACGGGGAACCACGCGACGGGCGATATCATACGTAGGAACTGGAACGAAACCGACGACAGACGTTCGGCAACGTCGAAGTAGCCTACGAGGATACCGAGAGGAAGACCGACGACGAGCGAGAGGGCGAGCGCACCGGCGAAACGCGTCATGCTCGCACGGACGTGCTGTGTGTAGAACTCACCGTTCGTCAGAAGGTCGACGAGGGCGACGAACGCCTCCTGGGGCGCGAAGTTGGCGAGAACCCCCGTCGAGAAGTAGGTGAGTACGTACCAGACGCCGAGTGTCAGCGCTATCCCTACGAACGGTAGGAGACCGCGCGCCTCGGGTTCTGCGTCTATCCAGCCGTCAGAACTCGACTGTTTCTTCCCTTTCGTAGCCATTCTCATCCCTCCCGAACTCAGACGGTCCGCCCGCGGCTTCGAGCGAGGAACGGACGGGTTCGTAGCTTACGAGGTCGTCAGCCGCGAAGCCGGGTTCGACATCGTCGAGGAACGCCGCTTCGCCTTCGACCTCCGTCTCCTTGATACGTCGCACGAGTTCCTCCGTGTACGACCTGTACGGGTACGGGTAGAAGCCTATACGTTCGCTGTCCCATTCGGGGTGTTGTATAGCCCCGTTTCCTTGTTCGGCTCCGTACTCCTCAAGCTCGTAATGGTTCATCGCGCGGTTTATCTGGTTCCGCGGGTAGTCGAGAAGACCCGATCCCTCGGCGGAGAGAAGCGTCGCCGCCTCCTCGCGGTTCGACCGTATCCACGACTGCGCGCCGACGATCGAGTCCATCACCGAACGCGACCACTCCGGGTTGTTTTCGAGCGTCTCCTCACGCATCACGACGACACAGCACGCGTGCTGTCTCCAGACATCGCCCGTGAAACGGAGTATGTTCCCTCCGGATTCGAGTTCGCCTATGGCGTTGAAAGGCTCCGCGACTATGTAGCCGTCGGTGTTTCCGTTTGCGAGCGAAGCGGGCATGTCCGGCGGCGGCTGTACGACGAGAGAAACCTCGTCTTCCGCGGGTTCGGTACTGTCGAGGACGGGTGTAAGACCCTCGCGTCTTAGACCCATCTGGAGGACGACGTTGTGTATAGAGTACCAGAAAGGTACAGCGACCGTACCGCCGCCAAGGTCACCCCAGTCGTCGATGCCTTCACGTACGGTGAGCGCGGAGCCGTCGGTGTGATCCCATGCGACGACCTGTACGTCTTCCTGTAGGTTGTAACGCATCCAGACCGTCATCGGCATAAGGAAATGGGCGATGTTGACGCTACCGCCGAAGAACGCCTCGGCGAGTTCGCTCCATCCCCGGAAAAGGTCAGGCTCCTCGGCTTCGACGCCGTTGTCGGCGAAGTGGTCGTTGGCGTACGCCGTCAGGAGGGGCGACGCATCGGTTATAGGTATGTAGCCGACCTGCGCCGTCGGTGTGTCGCCACCGCCACCACCGTCTGCGGTGTCGTTTCCGCCGCCTCCAAGACAGCCTGAGACCGCACCCGCGCCACCGGTTGCGGCGAGCGAAGCCAGTCCGCTTTCCTTCATAAACTCCCGTCTCGATACGCCTTCGCTACGTGCCTTCTCCGACGGATCCGTCCAGCCTCCGCCCGCAACAAGCCTTCTTGCGTCGTCTATGTCGTCAGTCACCGTTCTCCTCCTCGAACATCGTTAGTATCTCGCCTTTCTTCCGTGCGAAGCCGTCGCTGTCGCGGTTCTCGTTCCCGGCTGTCTGTATGAACCGACGTATACCCGCACCCTCTTCCCCCATGACAGCGACTCGGTCGCCGAGGTAGACAGCCTCCTCTATGTCGTGCGTCACGAAGACAGCCGTCATGCCTAACTTACCCATGAGACCGATAAGCTCGTCCTGTAGCTCCATCTTCGTCAGCGCGTCGAGGGCGCTGAATGGCTCGTCCATGAGCAGAATCTCGGGGTCGTTGGCGAGCGTCCGTGCGAGCGATACGCGTTGCGCCATACCGCCCGAAAGCTCAGCCGGCTTTGCGTCCGAGAACTCCTCCAAACCCACCATACGTAGAAGGTTGTCGACGCGGTCGCTATCGGCGGCTTCGCCGCGTACCTCCGGACCGAAGCCGACGTTTCCTCTGACGGTACGCCACGGGTAGAGATGGGGGTCTTGGAAGACGACACCCCTTCTGTAGTCGGGTTCCTCAACGCGTTCACCGTCGAAGTAGACGCCGCCGTCCGTAGGCTCCTCCAAGCCGGCGAGGAGATGGAGGAGCGTCGTCTTCCCACAGCCGGAGGGACCGAGAAGACAGAGGAGTTCGCCGTCACGGACGTCTACGTCGAGATCCTCGAAGACGACCGTATCGCCGTACCTCTTGGTGAGGTCACGCGCCTCGACTGCTGTTTCTCCACCGTTGTCCTCGGAAACCGTCTTCTCTCTCGCCCTCGACATACTGTAACTCAGTCGTCCGAAGGCTCCACCTTCTCGCCCTCGCCTTCAAGCGTGGGCACCTCGTCCTCTTCGCCGACGAATCCCTTCTCTTCCATCCATTCGGTGGTGCTTTCGATACGTTCCTCGTCGGGCGAACGCACCGGTAGGAAGTTACGGAGTTCGAAGTCGTCACGTAGCTCGTCGAAGTTAACGTCCCCGAACGCGTCGGGGTCGCTCTCCGCCTCCTCTTCGAGAAGGTCGACGTACCTACCGCGGTACTTGTCAAGGTTACCGTTTATATCCTCAACGGCGCGGTTGAAGGCGCTCCTGAACGCCTCGACGCGTTCGGGATCGGGATCCTCGCGCGTGACGAGAGCCGCCCTGCACGGTCCTTCGTAGACCTCGTTGAGTTCCTCGTCGTACCTCCCAAGTGTTACGTACGGTTCGAGTACGCCTATGGAGTCAACATCGCCCTGCTTGACGGCGTCGAAACGCTCTTCTGCGCTTCCTATATGCTCCAGAACTATCTCTTCCTCCTCGAAGCCCTCGTTTTCGAGCATCTCAGGGATCGAGTAGAACGAGGTCGCGTACTTGTTGATACCTATCGAACGACCCTTGAGGTCGTCGAGCGTCTCTATCTCAGAGCCTTCGTGTGAGAAAAGGACGCGATCCCATTCGCTGTACGAGCCGATTATCTCGCGCCCCGTCTCCGACGCCTCCTGTATCGCGTTCCATTCACAGACACCGTGTGTCTCTCCGTCGTCGTCGAGATCCTCCCACCAGTCCGTCTCGTACGCGTTCTCGCCGTCGAAGTCCTGCGTACCCGGCGCGAAGTAGTCGATGTCAGCGTCGTCGACGCCTTCTTCCTCGAAGTATCCGTTCTCCTCTGCTACTTCCTGTACGAGCTTCCATGTGAAGTACTCGTGCGCTATGTCAAGCGACATCTCGGCTTACCGTTGCACGGATAGGTGGTTAAGTACGGCGTTAGGGGCAATAATCGGGTTAGCGGCAAGTGTTGTGCGTACCCGCGTCACGTTCGCGCGCCCGAACGGCGCAGGAAGCCGTCGATCCCCACACGTAGCACATGCGCCTGCTTCACACCGCCGAGGTAGGCGTTCCTGTCGTCGCGTCCCGACGGTTCGGGATCGAGCGCGTCCTGAAGCCCGTCGCGCAGGTAGTACTGTCCCGACGCCGTGCGTTCGCTCAGACGGTAAGCGCGGTTGAACAGTCCGCCGTCGTATCCGTCGACTATCACGAGGTTTCCGTCGACGGTCCCCGTCGACTCGAAACGTTTTGCGTGTGCGTTCTCCGTATGGTCGCGTATACGTCGCCTCGCCTCATCACCGTCGAGAGGCTTGAAGTAGACTGTATCCTCGACGACGATGTAGCCGATAGCGTACCTGTGCAGACCGTCGGCGCCGTCCGAACGTAGCCCCGTGTAGAAGACGACCGCGTCGCCCTCTTCGAGTCTCGTGAGACGGTTTACGTACGCAGGACGGCGCTCGCCGTAAGTCAAGGCGTCGAAGTTGGGGTCGTGGTGTAGAGGAAAAGAGCCGATACCGTCGCCCGTCACGGCTTCGTCACCGCCGCCGGGGTGGACGGCGTCGAGGTACCCGGCGGCGGTGCCTTCGCGCGTCGGTATGTCGGCGTACGTCCGTGTCTCCGTCGTCGCGTCGCGCGCCTCCTCAGGTATAGGAACGTAGTCAAAGCCACCGTCGTCGTAGATACGTGGAACCGGTGAAACGTTCGTCGTATCCGCCGCGACCCCTGACAGGACTATCATGCTTCATCTACCCCGTCACGTATATCAAGGGTTACGGCTTCCGTTCATGCTATAGACGAAGCTTCCGCCTTCATCCGCCATCCGTACGTCGACAACGTCCACCTCAGCGAGACGTTTGAGCGCGTCCCTCGTCGTGCTCGGATGGAGACGCGCCGCCTCGCTCACCTCCTTCGCGCTCATCGCGCCCTCGTGCTCTATAACCTTGGCGACGAGCTTGGCGCTCGGCGGTAGATCGGCGAGTCCGTCGTCGGTGTCGTCCGGCATCCATCCCTACTTGTGTCGCTCAGGTAGTAAGCCTGTTTCAAGCGGCAAATATCGTGGCATGGGCAAGCATCTCCGGTAAAGCGTGCCTTGCCGGTTGGGCGAGCGTTGCCGGTCTCGTCCGTATTAAGATTCCCGCCTCCGTCTAAGACGTATGGCTAGCACCGTCGAGGAATGGAAGAACGAGGAAGATCCGGTTGAGATCAAGGACAGAATACTCAACGAGTACTCCGAGGAGGGTTTCGATGCCATCGAAGGTACCGAGGAGGATGACTCCGACGAGTTCGAACGTCTCAAATGGTACGGTCTTTACCAGCATAACGACAACTCGCCCGAGTACTTCATGCACCGTGTCAAGATACCCAACGGTATACTGACCGCGGAGCAAGCGAAACGCGTCGGGAACGTCATCAAGGAGTACGCCGTCGCCGAGGAGGAAAACCCGCATTTCGGGCGCACCTTCTGCGACTTCACGACACGCCAGTGCATACAGATACACTGGGTCGATATACGCGACATAGAGGACATATGGGAAGAGTGGGACGACGTCGGACTTCCGACCGGAGCGACCGGCGCGTGCGGCGATGTCTTCCGTAACATAGTCGGATGTCCCGTCGCGGGCGTCGACGGCGATGAGGTCGTGGACGCGTCGGGACTCGTGGATGAGGTCGCCGAGTACTTCATGGAGTCCGACGACTTCACAAACCTTCCGCGTAAGTTCAAGGTCTCCATCGCAGGATGTAAGGAGGGATGCGGACAGGGCGAGATAAACGACCTCGGATTCCATCCCGCGACGAGGCAGATCGACGGCGAGACCGTCGAAGGGTTCAACCTCAAGGCTGGAGGCGGTCTCGGACGCGGCGGCATCATGGCTAAGGACGCCGACGTATTCGTGACTCCCGACGAACTCCCCGAGTTTACGCGCGCCGCCGCCGCCGTCTTCCGGGACGAGGGGAACCGCGAACAGCGTGCTCGCGCTCGTCTCCGGTACCTCATCGAGGAGAAAGGTATTGACTGGTTCGTCGGGGAGGTGAACGAAGAGACTGAGATCGAAGTACGCGGGGCGGGCGACGGCTTCCGCGACGAGGCGGAGTACAACACGGGCGCACATTACTGCGACCACGTCGGTATTCACGAACAGAACGACGGACGTTACTACGCGGGCCTGCAGGTTATAACGGGACGGCTAAAGGCGGACTGGCTCGTCGAACTCGGGCGTCTCGCGGAGGAGTACGGCGACGGTACGCTCAGACTGACGCAGAGACAGAACGTCGTACTTACAGGAATCTACGAGGAAGACCTCGAGAGTTTCAAGAGCGAACCCCTTCTTGACGATATACCCGCTGACCCGTCGCCGTTCCGGCGCGGCGCTATCTCGTGCACGGGAACCGAGTTCTGTAACCTTGCCCTCATAGAGACGAAGAACCGTATGGTCGACTGGGTAAACAGGCTCGAAGACTCCGTCGAACTCGACTCGCCTCTACGCGTCCATCTATCCGGATGTAACGCCTCGTGCGCTCAGCCACAGATAGCCGACATAGGGTTTCAGGGGAGTAAGACGCGTAAGGACGGCGAGATAGTCGAGGCTGTCGATGTCGGTATAGGCGGTGGACTCGGCTCCGACCCTGAGTTCATAGACTGGGTGGTTGAGGGTGTCGCGTGCGAGGACGCCGTTGAACTTGTCAGCAACATGATCGACGAGTACAGACGGGGAAGCGACGCCGACGAGACGTTCCGCGACTACGTCCGGCGCGTCGGAACCGACGAGGTGGCGGAGCGCGCACAGGAGGGCGTACCGTGACCGCCGAATGCGAGGACTCCGTCGTCATACTCGGTCACGGCTCCCACCTCAGTCCGCGTTCGAGTCAGCCCGTCCGTCGACACGCCGAGCGGTTGCGTGACCGCGCGGGTTTCGACGAGGTCAGGACGGCGTTCTGGAAGGAAGAACCGTCGTTCCGCGATGTCCTCCGCACCGTCGACGGCGACAAGGTCTACGCAGTACCCTTTTTTATGGCTGAAGGGTACTTCGTCGACGAGGTGATACCGCGGGAGCTGTGCCTTCCGCAAGACCGTGTCGTCTACACAGAACCCGTCGGGACGCACCCTTCGATGACCGAAGTCATCAAGGACAGGGCACACTCGGTCTATGAAGGCGGGAGTGACGAGGACGTTGCGCTCGCTGTCGTCGGACACGGAACCGACCGCAATCCTAAAAGCGCCGAGTCGGCGCTCAAACACGTCGAAAGGATACACGAGAACGGCGGGTTCGCCGAGGCGAAGGCGCTTTTCATGGACGAAGCGCCCTACATCGACGACGTAGCCGAACAGTTTGGGTCGGAAGAGGTCGTCGTCGTGCCTTTCTTCTCGTCGGACGGATACCACACACAGGAAGACATACCTGAAGACATGGGCATCGTCGACCGGGACGAGGACGACGGCTACGACGTCCCTGCCACGACGGAAGGAAAACGTGTCTGGTACACCGGCGCTGTCGGGACGGAGCCGGGTGTCGCAGACGTGATAGCCGAACGCGCCGAGGACGCGCGGGGACAGGTAGAAGGGGTGGTGGTGTGACCGATACCGCAACCGTCTGCCCTGACGCCGGCATAAGATCTGACGCCACAGGCTGGTTCGTCGACTGGCTTGAAGACGGCGAGTGCACCGAAGAAACGCCCGCAGGAAAGAGACGGTCGTGGGGCGAACTCTCCCTGACGGCTCACAACTCGGGCTACGACGTGAGACACACCGAAGACACCGGGGTACCGGCGGAGGAGCTCGAAGACAACGAAGACCCGATGGAGGCACGCGAGATAGCCAAGTTCGATGACGAGGGCGGATACCGACCGATGAACGGCGAGACAACTCTTCCCACAGGGTGGGTCTTTCCTTCGCTTGACCCCGACGCCCTCACCGAGGTGGTCGGTCAGGTCTACCCCGCGAGCCTCGAAAACAGGTACCTCGAACTAAACGACGCGCTCGATGTGATACACTGGGACGAGACGTCGGAAAGACAGACGGGTATATACGCCGATGTCGACGAACTGACCGGCGAACCTCTCAGGTGTGCGACAGAGGCGTTCTGTGCGAGTCGGTGCGTAAAGAGGCGCGAGTGGGAGGCATCGGAAGACGAAAGGATCGACTCGGAAAGCGAGGGAGAGTTCCCGTGCCGGGAGGCGTGTTCGCTCTTCGTCGTCGGTGCCCGCGAGTTCGTGAACCAGGAAAGGGGAGAGACTGAAGGACAAGAAGCCGCACTCGGGACTCCCCCGGAGGAAGAACCGCGCCGCGGCGAGCTCGGCGACCCGGCTAACGAGTACAGAAAGCGGTACACGGCTTCGAGACAGAAGGAGGGCGAAGATGTACGCTGACGAGGGGAGAGTCTACATCGTGGGTGCGGGACCCGGGGATCCCGAACTCATGACGCTCAAGGCGCGTCGAGTCATCGACTCCGCAGACGTCGTAATGCACGACTCACTCGTCGGTTCAGGAATACTGGAGACGCTCCCGGAAGACTCGGAAGTCGTGGGAATCGGAAAGAACCCCAGGGGTGAAAGGACGACACAGGAAGAGATAAACGAGATGATGGCAGAAGAAGCGCAGGAGGGCAACGACGTAGCGCGCCTCAAATGCGGCGACCCCAACGTATTCGGACGCGGAGGCGAGGAGACACAGCACCTCGCATCCGAAGGTGTCGAGTTCGAGGTTGTTCCCGGGGTCACGAGTGCGATAGGCGTACCGTGTGTCGAGGGAGTACCGACGACACACCGCGAACACTCTTCTAGCCTGACCGTCGTCACGGGACATGAGGATCCGACGAAGGAGGAAAGCGCACTCGACTGGGGCGCGCTCGCGGCGAACGTCGAGGCGGGCGGCACACTCGTCGTCCTGATGGGGGTGGGGCGTCTGCCCGACAACGTCACAGCCTTACGCCAAAACGGCGTCTCCGAGGACACACCCGTCGCGATGGTCGAACGAGGAACACTCGACGACTCACGCACCGTCGTATCTACTCTCGACGGTATCGTCGAGGCGGCACGCACAGCAGAGATAGAACCGCCCGCGGTGACGGTCGTCGGCGAGGTGGTTTCGGTGCGCGAAGATGTCTCCGAGTATCTCGTCGAGTCGGGCGCTTCCTCTATAGTACGCGACGAGGATACCCGGTCCGAACCAAAGGTCGAGGTGATCCGAGGTGGCTGAAAAAGACACGGACGTGCTACACGACCTGATGGGAAACGTAGGCACGGGACCTAAGTCGGCGGGCGACATGACCTACGACGAGGCAGAAGGAGCGGCGCGCGCTATACTCGACGGCGAACCCGACGAGACGACACTCGGTGCTTTCCTGCTCGCGAACCGCTGGAAGACGAACACGCCGGAAGAACTCGCAGGCTTCACAGACGAGATAGCCGCGCGCTCCAAGGAAGGCGTTCCGAATGCTGACCCCGTCGACTGCGGAGCCAACTACGACGGAAAGACAGAAACCGCCCTCCTGAGCGTCGCCGCAGGTGTCACGGCAGCGGCGGCGGGAACTCCCGTGGCGACACACTCGGGCGACCGCGTTCCGATGAGTATGGGGTGTGCGTACAGACACGTCCTCGGCGAACTCGGGGTGCGTACGGATCTCTCGCCGGAGGAAAGCGCAGAACTCCTCGACGAGACGGGCTTCGGCTTCTACTACCAGCCGCGCTTTTCACCGGAAGTCGCCGCTCTGAACGACAGACGGTACGAGATGGGTGTACGCACCTTCGTCAACACCGTCGAGACTCTGGTCAACCCCGCCGATGCCGACGTACACCTGGGTTCGTTCTACCACCTCGCATTTGCGAAACGCGTCTGTGATACGCTCGATAGGTCGGAACACCACGACGTGAACCGTGTCGTCATGTTTCAGGGACTCGAAGGCTACGACGAGATACGCCCTGGGTACACGAAGGTCGCTGAGTGGAACGACGGTGAGTTCGACGACTACGAGATAGAGACGGCGGAGTACGGAATGGGCTTCGAACGCGAAGACCTACGCGTCGACGACGTACCGGGTGACTCGGCGCGCATCACAGAAGAGGTTCTCAACGGTGAGCGCGACGACCACTTCGCCGATGCAGTCGCGCTCAACGCCGCCATCCGCGTCTACGCCCGCCGTGACGCGGAAACACTCGACGAGGCGCTCTCGGAGGTGCGCGAAGTCCTGCTCGACGGCAAACCGCGTGAGGTTCTCGAATCCGTCCGTGAGGTGACTACGCGGTGACAGCACCCGACATCGAAGAGAAGCCGTACAAGATCATCTTCGAGGGCAAAGGCTGTATAGGTTCGGGCAAATGCGCCGAAGTCTCTCAAAACTGGGGGATGAATCTTGAAACCGGGTTAGCGCAGGCGGGTTCGCACTACATAGACGAAAGCGAACTGGAGCACAACATAGAGGCGGCACGCGTCTGTCCTGCGAGGAACGGCGACGGCGTTATAACAGTCGTCGACAGGAGGACGGGCGAGGAACTCGACACCGAACCATGAGGCTTTGAAAAGTCCATCCTCGAACATATCTCGCTGTAACGACGCCGAACCGGACTCTATACACCGGTACGCGGGTCGTTCTCCTCAGGTATCTCCGCGCCCGCAAGGCTTTCGGCGCTTGCTAAGTTCTCCTTCTCCGTCTCGACGCCCGAAAGATCCGCGCCGTCCAAGGTAGCACCCCTGAGGTTTGCTACGAGGACGGCGTCGGTCAGGTCGACGTCGGAGAGATCCGCGCCGGACAGGTCTGCGGCGTACAGGTTCGCTCCCGAAACGTCGGCGCGCCGTAGATCCGCCTCCGAGAGGTTCGCGCCGTACAGAACGGCGTCGTTGAGCGACGCGTTCCTGAGGTCAGCCCCCGAAACGTCGGCGTATCTTAACGTTGCCTCCGACAGATCGGCGTCTGTGAGACACGCACCGGACATGTCTGCGACATACCCTTCGTCCTCGGCTGTCATATCCGCGCCCGAAAGGTTCGCGCCGGTCAGGTCTGCGTCGGCGAACCTCGCAGACGCCTCCGAACCGGACAGGTCGGCGTTGTAAAGCTCCGCCTCTGTGAACTCAGCGCCTCTAAGATCTGCGTGGCTAAGATCGGCGCGCCGGAGGTTAGCCCTCTTCAGGTTAGCCTCGGACAGGTCAGCGCCGCTCAGGCTCTCGCCCGCGAGGTCGGCGTCGACCATCACCTCACCGTTCAGATTCCTGTCGTTTTTTTCTTCATCCATGCCTAAGCTACGTCACCGACGGTCTTATTCGCGACGGTACCGCTCCTGTTTCTGAGTCCGACGTACGTCATACGAACGCTTTTGCTACGAGGGGAACTCGTACCCTTAGAGAACGATGGGACGCATCCGTACTGTGTAGAGCTACATACCCGCGGTTCTCATAGACATGAGCTTATACATATGACTCCTGAACCCGTACCCGAAGAAGACGACGAGATAGATCCCGTTGAAGCCGTCCGAAACGCCGTCGGTGCGGTCGATAGGGACGAGTTCGACGACGGACACGAGCTAAAACAGCTTATCAAGAACCGGAACGGTGTGACGCTACCCGACGCGGGCAGGTTTCTGCTCCAAGCCCTCCGTGCCGACGACCCGCCGTTGCGCAGGGACGGCGAAACGTTTGTGACGACCGGGGGAGCCGGGTCGGACACCGGTGACGAAGACGGCGGTGAAGAGGACGAGGGCACGGACGAGGATCCGGTCGAAGGAAGCGTGAGCACCGGTGGAGGGGATGAGAACACGGTCAACGAGGACGAGGACACCGTCGAAGAGACACCCGAACCCCCTCACGAGCTAACCCAACGCGACGTCTGGGCTGTCCGTTACACGGACGGCACCGTCGAGCGCGGTCTAAGCTACGACGAAGCCGTCAACGAGGCGAACGCCTCCGAAGCCGAGGTCGGTTACGGTTACGTTCTAACCGTCGATATCAAGGCTGACACAGACTCCGCGTTCAAGAACTCGGTTCCCAAGACCCCTTTCGACGGCGCTTATGTCGAGTACCTCCCGACCAAGGACGGCTGGCGTATACCTGTCGCCGACTACGACGAACCCGGCTGGTGGTTCGATACCGACGGCGAAGTTACCGTCGAACTCTCCGACACGGGGTTCCGGAAGAAGGGGGAACCAGCCGACGTACCACAAGACGCGTCCGTCTTCCGCGGCGGACGCGCCCTTGACGAGTGGCTCGCCGATGTCGCACGCGAAGCCGACGGGACGGTGTTCGACGAATCACCTGATGACGTACCCGACGTCGACGGTACGGTTCTGTCCGACGACCGTGTTGAGGAGGCGCTCGAACATATCGACCCCGACCTACCGTACACCGACTGGAGAAGGATAGGCTCGGCGCTCGTCGACAACTACGCCGACGGTGAAGGAGCCGATAAGGCGCAGGAGGTCTTCGACGGCTGGAGCCGCAAAGGCTCCAAGTACACCGACCGTGACGCGCGTTTCGTACGTGATCCTGAGGACGCGGTTCCCGACAACGGCGTCGGCTATCTCGTGCATAAGGCGTGTCTCGAAGGCTGGGTCTGGGAAGCCGACGACGATTCCGGGAAGACCGCCGACGAGGACGACCGTACGGTGCCGGAGCCGGCGCGTGCGGAGGCTATAAGCCAAGACGGGACGGAAAACGGAACCCGCGCCGTCGAAGATCCATCCGCCGATGCCACGGGCATCGAAACCACCTTCGTAGAGCGCGAGGGGGGATACGGATACGAGAGCGAGGACGGACTCGACCGCGTTACGAACTTTACACTCGAAACGAACCGCCGTATAGTCTGCGACGACGTGCTTCTCCTCGAACTCACCGTCCGTCCCTGTAACGAGGAGCCGTACGAGGTAACCGTTGAGACGGGCGCTCTAAACACCGTCGACGGCTTCGAGAGCGAGGTAGTGACGGGCTTCTCGACATGGTTTGACGGCGACGAGGACGCCCTCAGCCGTATACGTAGCCGCGTCGGTACCGAGGGGACGCGTGTACATGGAACCGGTGCCGTCGGTCTCTTCGGCGACGAGTTCGTGACGCCCGCCGGAAGCCTGACCGACGAAGGCTGGACGGACGAACCCGATACCGTCTTCATCGACCGTCTCGCGGGGGCGGGTGTAAACGACACGTGGACGGTTACGGGCGGGTACGAAGAGGAAGAAGTCGCCGAGATACTTGAACACCTCCCCGGTATACACGTATCGGGCGAGTTTCTTACAGTCTTAGGCTGGTTCTACGCCGCTCCGCTCAAGACTTTCGTCGTCGAACGCGCCGAATACTTCCCCTCGCTCCGTCTCACGGGCGACGTAGAAGCCGCGAAGCCCAAGCTCCGCGTCCTAGGGCGCGCGTTCGGAACCGACGGCGAACCTTTTCGCCCCTCCGAAACGTCCGATGTCTTCGACGTTCTCCGCGGCTCGCGCTCCGTCCCCGTCTGGTACGACGGCTACCGCCGCGGCAGGATCGACGACGGTACGGTCGACAGTTTCGACGACTACTGCCTCAAGACCACACGGTGCGTGGACGCGCGACGCGACGGCACCGTCGATGGTCTCACAGCCCCCGTCGTCGTAACCGGCGACGCCCCACGTAACCCTTCTCTTGACGACCGTTCGGTGGACGTCGACTTTGTGGGTGCAGGCGGCGACGTGACCGCTTCCTACGCCCAACTCGCGGGAAGGAGCTACCGCGAGGACGGTGAGGTACGCCACCCCGACGGCGTCGATCTCGGCGCACACGCAATGGCGTACTACTCGTGGATAGCCGGTGTCGGTACAGAGACGCTCGAAGAACTCTGGGACGACTGTCTACATAGCTCTGCCGACGTTATGGGTTCACGCGACACCGACGACCTCGGCGGTTTACACGACGTTCGCGTGACGCTGTTCGGTCTACGTCTCTACCAACGGTTCGCCGAGGAGAACGGTGTGGAACCCGAGATAAACCGAAAACGTCGGCAGAACGAGGGTATAGCCGCGTCCACCGACGCCGGGTAGAACCCCAAGCTCTCTTTGCTCACCCCTACCTTAGCTAACCTATGCCGGAGTACGACTGTCCGAGGTGCGGTGCGGTTCTCGACGAGTACGCGACCGACGACAAGCAGGAGTACGTCTGTTCCGACTGCGGATACGTCGGCGTACCCGTCGAACACACGAGCGATTCGGACGAGACGGAGTCTTGGGACGAGGCTTTCGAGAGGTTCGACGAAAGGAAAGGCGACGACGGGTAGACGTCAGTCCTCGCTCGAACGTCTGGCACGTCGCCGTCGACCTTCGTTTCTCTCTACCTCTGCGTCGCGTCCGTTCGTCGCCTCCTCGGTCTCCTCTGTCGATGACGAACCGCTCTCCGACGAACCGCCCGACTCTTCTTCGTCCGAACGCGCCGCAACGAGAGCGCCGCGCGAGACGCTGTACATCGGCTCCTCGGCGTGCGTAACGCCGCTGATCGAGAACGGTATCTCGGCGTCTTCGAGATGGTCGCGGAAAAGCTCCTCGAAGCCTTCGGGCGACGACGTACCTCCCGTGACGACGACGGGTACGTCGAGACCTTCCTCGATATCCTCCTCGTCGACCTCCTCGGCGAGCTTCTCTATGACGTAGTCGAGCAGGTTTTCGTAGTAGATCGAGAGCGCGCCTTCGACGCCGCCCACATCCGTCTCGAAGTCGAGGTCGAAGTCGTCCTCCTTTACCGACGTGACCTTGTCGACGGGCGTACCCGTCGCCTGCGCCGCCTGCTGGTCTATCCAGTCGCCCCCGCGCGCGACCGAGAACTTTGTGACGGGTACGGCGTAGTACGAAAGGCAGACGTTCGTCATCCCCGCACCGAACGAGATACCGAGACCCGTGAAGCTGTTGTCGGCGAGTTCGGAGTAGACGACCGCCATACCTTCGTTGACCGGCTCGGCGTCGTAGCCCTGATCGTCAAGGAACGACTCCAGCGTCTTCTGGTGGTACAACGTCGACAGGTCGCTGTCGATGGGGTCGGCGGGCGTCGAGAAGTAGAGCTTCTCGCCCTCGTGATCGGGTTCGTCGACGACCTGCTCTATGATCAGCTTCATCATCGGTATCGCCGACTGCTCGTCGCTCGAAAGTATACCGTTCTGCATCGGTCGGCGTGTCTCCTTGTTGAAGACGTTGGCGAAGTTGAGCGCGTCGTCGCCGACGACGTAGACCTTGTCGTCCTTCCGTATATGGAGTACCTCGCTCTGCGACAGCATCCTCTCCGCCATCTCCGAGTACTCTATCTCCACGAAGGAGTTACGTTGTTGTGCGAAAACTGTGCTGTTCCCATCCTGTTCCGAACACAGGATGTTCATCGTTCCGACGTCGAGTCCTTTTGCCATTGTTGTGTTTCTGTGGTTACCGTTCTGTCTGTACGCGCTCTACCTCATACCTACCTTGCCGAGTAGCCACGACACGACCGTCCGGCTCTCGGCTGTTTCGACGGAGCCTTCGTCCGTGTTACCGCTCTTGATATCGCTAAGCGCCGCGGCTTGGTTGTCGACGGTTGTTGAGGAGGTTTGCTTCTTCGACTCCCCCGTCTTCATGCTCCGAAGACCCTGCACCTGTGTGTCGACGCCCGCGCTAACCGTCTTCTCCGGCTCCTTCGCTGTGCCGCCTCTCATCTCGTCGGTGGAGACATCGGTGCTAAACGTCAGGTTCCTGCCCTCCGACCGTTTGACGCCGCCAAGGTTGAGGTCAACGTCCTCCATCGCCTCATCTATGTCGCTCTCAACGTCTTCCATCGTAACCTCGTCGCCGTCCTCCGACGACCCGTCGTCCTCCTGTACGACCGTTCCGTTCGCACGCTCAAGCTGGTGAGCGATAAGCGCGGCGGCTGTGGCGGCGACGACGACCGAGACGCCGACGGCGTACGTCCCCATGACTGCGAGCATACGTCCGACACCCGCCTCCGCCCAGTGATTAGGGTACGAGACGACGAAGCCGACCGTGGCGACGCCCGTCAGGACGCTACCTCCCACAGCGCCGTAGACCGCACGGCGTTCGACGGGAAGGAGAACGACGATAGACAGCATCGTGACGGGCGCGGCGAGGAGCGCAAACGTATACGGTATCTGAGCCGTGGCGAAGTAGCCACCCTCCCTGTATCCGTACATCGCCACGACGACGACGAAGCCGATAAGGGCGACAGCCGCGAACGCTACGCCGACGAAGAACAGACCGAAGCCGAGGTAGACATCCGTCTCTGTCTCAGGCTCCCCTATGTAACGCTCGTACAGGTCGAACAGTATGTTGTCCGGCATGCTCTCGGTCATACGGTCACCTCCTCTCTACCGCCCGCATCCTCTCCGAGCGCACCCGCCGGGGTAGCTCCACCGTAGGGCAAAATCTTCGTTTTAGTCATTTCTATCATACAGCGCGGCTCTCGCGTAAGCCGCTCTTTCTGCTACTCCGTCTCGGTCGGTACTCGCGTGGTGTTTGTCGTGCATGGGGCGGTTCTTGTCGGTATCTATCTGGCTACGTATAATGTTAGAGAAGGGGTTGCACAAAAACCTCAGTCAGACCGGAGTCAGACGGACGTATGACAGAACGCCGTGCGCCGGTACCCGACGTTTATCGGTACGTGGTAACGGTGCGTCAGAACGGCACTGCACCTAAGGGTTATTACCTGCGAGTGATACCTCTATACATGCCTATCGACGGTCGTACGGTGACCGCGACGCTCGGCGGCTCTTTACTCGCCTTTGTTCTCGTCTCGTACGCGGTCACCGCCGCGGGCGCACCTCTGTCGGTGGCGACGGAGGCTGTCGACGGCGTACACCTCGAAGCCGAGTACATCGAAGGCTCGTCCGTCGATATGGTTCCCAAGTTTAACGCCGTAGACGGCTGTAACAAGACGATCGCGGTTTCGTTTCACGACGCGAAGGTGTCGGGCGTCAGGATGTACGCCGAACTACCGAAGCCGATCGAGGGCGGCGTAGCCGAGGTGGGGTTCGAACTCGACACCGACGACTACCACGTCGGCTCCTTACAGCTGATGGTTAGCAGGCTGGGCGTCGACGGTGAACAGGGGTTCGGCGGTACGCTGTCGGCTGGTGAAGACGGGTTCATCTTCGAAGGTGACGAAGAGTTCCGTCTCGAAAACGTGACGACGCACGTCTACGGCTTCGGAAGCGGATGGCTAAACGCGCCTTTCGTACGTACAGGGTACGAACCCGACGCTGAGACGGTCGAGAGCTACAGATGCTAACGTTTTTCGAGAAGGTTTAACTACTGGATAACGTTTTCGTACCATGGACATACCCAAGTCGTACGACGCCTCCTCCGCCGAGGAAAGGTGGTGCGAGGAGTGGGACGACGACCTGTACGCGTTCGATGAGGACGACGACGCTCCGGAGTACGTTATCGACACGCCGCCGCCGTACCCGACAGGCAACCTGCACATCGGAAACGCCCTCGGCTGGTGCTACATGGACTTCGCGGCGCGGTACAGGCGTCTTCAGGGTTACAACGTACTTTTCCCACAGGGATGGGACTGCCACGGTCTTCCGACCGAGGTCAAGGTCGAGGAGAACAAAGGTGTCAAGAAGTCCGAGGTACCCCGCGACGAGTTCCGCGGGATGTGTGTCGATCACACGTACGAGATGATAGACGAGATGAAGGAGACTATGGAGACGCTCGGCTTCTCTCAGGACTGGGGTCACGAGTACGTTACTATGGAACCCGAGTACTGGGGTGAGACACAGCGGTCTTTCGTCGAGATGGCGGACGAAGGGTACGCCTACCGTGACCACCATCCGGTAAACTGGTGTCCGCGGTGTGAAACCGCGATCGCCGACGCCGAGGTTGAGCGCGAGGAACGTGACGGTACCCTCGTCTACCTTACGTTCCCCGGTGTCGACGAGGGGGGCGAAGGTATAGAGATAGCGACTACACGTCCCGAACTCCTGTCGGCGTGCGGTGCCGTCGCCGTCGAACCCGGCGGTGAGTGGAGCGACCACGTCGGCGATACGGTTGAGGTTCCGTTGTTCGGACAGGAGGTCGACGTAATAGAGGACGAGGAGGTCGACTCCGAGTTCGGTACGGGTGCTGTCATGATATGCACCTTCGGTGACAAGCAGGACGTCGAGTGGTGGCTTGAGTACGACCTCGAACTCCGTGAGGCTTTCACGCGCGAAGGGACGCTGACGGGACTCGCCGACGCGTACGAAGGTATGACCGTCGACGAGGCGAAGGAGGCGATAACCGACGACCTACGCGACGAGGGCTACGTCTACGACTCCGAAGCCGTCGATCAGAGCGTCGGCGTCTGCTGGCGCTGTGACACGCCTATCGAGATACTCGCCGAGGAGCAGTGGTTCATAGAGGTTCGCCAAGAGGAGATACTCGAAAAGGCGCGCGAGGTCGACTGGATACCCGATCACGCCTACACGCGTTTCGAGGACTGGACCGAGGGCATGGAGTGGGACTGGGTTATCTCGCGCCAGCGCGTCTTTGCAACCCCGTTCCCCGTCTGGTACTGCGACGACTGCGGAGCGCCCTACGTAGCCGACGAGGAAGAGCTACCCGTCGACCCGACCGAGGAAGAACCCGCCGGTGACTGCGCCGACTGCGGCGGCGACGCTTTCACGCCGGAGGAAGACGTCATGGATACGTGGATGGACTCGTCGATCACGGCGATGTACGTCGGCGGATGGGCCGATGGCTTCCGTGAGGACGCCGACTTCTCCCCGACACAGCTACGTGAGCAGGGACACGACATAATACGGACATGGGCTTTCTACACAGTCCTGCGAACCACAGCGCTCGAAGACGAGATACCGTGGGAGGACGCGCTCGTAAACGGCATGGTCTTCGGTGACGACGGAAACAAGATGTCAAAGTCGCGCGGAAACTTCGTACAGCCTGAGGAGGTCGTCGACGAGTACGGTGCGGACGCGTTCAGACAGGCGATGGCGTCGGCGGGGCGTCCGGGAAGCGACATACAGTTCCAGTGGAAGGAGGTCGAACGCGCATCCAAGTTCCTTACCAAGACGTGGAACATACACCGTTTCGCCGTCCCGCACGTCGCAAAGGATGTCTACGACTACGACCCCGACGATCCGCCCGAACTACGTCTCGCCGACAGATGGATACTGTCACGTCTCACACGCGTCCTCGACGGCGTCGAGGAGGACATGGACGCGTACAGGTACGACTCGGCTCTACAGGCGATCCGTGAGTTCACGTGGAACGAACTCGCCGACGACTACCTCGAACTCGTCAAGGGACGTCTGTACGAGGAGGACGGCGAAGGCAACCAAGCCGTCCGTTGGACTCTCCGTACCGTCCTCGAAGCTGTCGCGGTCTCCGTCTCACCTTTCGCGCCGTTCTTCGCCGAGGAACTCTACGACGCCTTCTACGACGGGAGCGTCCACACCGCCGACTGGCGCGACGTCGACATGCTAGACGAGTCCGCGGAGGAGAAAGGCGATGTTCTCGCCGGTGTCGTCGCCTCCGTACGGCGTTGGAAGAGCGACGAGGGTATGGCGCTCAACGCCGAGATCGGACGTGTCGAAGTGTACACCGACGGTGGCTTCGACGGTTCGGACGCCTCGAACGCACTCAACGCCGACGTCGTCGTCAAGGACGGCGAACCCGAACTCGAAGAGGTTCCCGTCGAACTCGACCCCGATATGAGCATTCTGGGTCCCCGGTTCCGCGACTCGGCGGGCGAGGTCGTCGGTGCGCTCAAGAAACGCGACCCCGCCGAGGTTGCGCGCGAGAAGGAAGACGGCACCGTCGGCGTGGAGGTCGACGGCGAGACGGTCGGGATAGACGCCGACGCCGTCGAGGTCGTAAACGAACTCCGTAGCGGCGGCGAGGAGGTTGAGGCTGTCGAGACGGAGGGAGCGACCGTACTCGTCTTCAGGTAGAGTCGTCCGACCGCGTCGCGGACGCGCGCAGAACGAGGTAGTAGACGCCTACGACAGCGCCTACGACGGGCAACGTACACGCCGCGATCAGGCGGAACGAAGGTCCCCAGAGGTAGTTCTTCGCCGTCAGAACCTCCGCCTGTCTGTAGACACCGTACGGTACGAGGAACTGACCCACCGCACCTGTGACGAGCGCGACGTAGAAGGGCGTCCCTCCACCCCATGTGACGATGACGGTAGGGAGCGCGACGGCGATCAGGAGAACGCCGGCGGCGACGGAGGTAAGCGACGCGTACTCGTCCCTTCCGACGGGATACGCCATGATCGAAACCGTGCGTGTCGCGTATTAAGGCTTCCGTCGTTCCGTAACAGATATACGGGACGTTGGCATAGCACGGGTACAGGGATCGTGGGGTAGCCTGGCCCATCCTCGGCCGCTGGGGGCGGTCGGACTCGAGTTCAAGTCTCGACGATCCCATGCTTTCTGCACAAGACGTAATAGCTCTCATCCCCGATTTTAACCATGAACGTTGTTTCGCTCCTACCCTCGGCAACAGAGATGGTGTACACCGTCGGTGCTGAACCCGTCGGTGTCTCACACGAATGCGACCATCCGCCCGACGCGCGCCGGAAGCCTTCGGTAACCTCGACGCGCGTCGATACCGAGGGAACGAGCGCCGAAATAAACGAGGGTGTCGCGGAAGAGAGTGACGGCGACGGCATCTACTCCGTGGACACCGGTACGCTCGATGAACTCGACCCCGACGTGGTTCTGACGCAGGAGGTCTGCGATGTCTGCGCAGTCGGAAACAGGACGGTCAGTGAAGCCGTCGAAGACATCGACGCGTCGCCGCGTGTCGTCTCCTTGCATTCACACACCGTCGACGGTGTTCTCGACGACATCCGTACCGTCGGTGAGGCTGTCGGACGTGAGGAGGAAGCCCAAGAAGCCGTCGCAAACCTCCGTGAGAGGCTCGACCGTCTACGCGAAAGAGCCGAACCGCTCCCCGACGAACGCACCGTCGTACTCGACTGGCTCGAACCACCGATGGTCGCGGGACACTGGGTACCCGAACTCGTCGAGACAGCGGGCGGTGACTACCCGCTCGCATCGCCCGGAGATGTCTCTACAGTCCGCGACTGGTACGAGATACTCGACACCGCACCTGAGACGCTCGTCGCCGCCCCGTGTGGTTTCGATCTGGCTCAGACGGTCGAGAACTTCGATGAGATAGCCGAACGCGACGGCTGGAGGGAGATACCCGCAGTCGAACGCGGGCGCGGTTACGCCGCCGACGGTAACGCCTACTTCAACCGTCCGGGACCGCGTCTCGTCGACACAGCCGAGGTTCTCGCGTGCTGTCTCTATCCCGACGAGTTCGGTAGCCCGCCCGCGGACACGGCGGCGGCACCTGTGCGTATACGTTAGGCGTCTTCGAGTATCACGCCGTCGTCCTTCACGGGCGGAGCACCGACGATGAAGACGCGCGAAGCCTCACGTGCGACGAGTCGGCGCGGTTCGTCGGGCGAGACGGAGACGAAGCCGCCTTCATCGACGACGAACGTATCCGCCTCATCCGCTTCACCGACCTCGAACCCGACTCTCCCTTCTACGACGTGGTAGATCTCCTCCTGTTCGCCCTGTCTGTGTCTGAATACGGCGTCGCCTTCGTCGAGAACCCAGAGGTTCGACCTCGTCTCTTCGGTTTGGAGATGGTAGCCTACGGGAAGAACCTCGGCGTCGGTGGCTTCGAGACCTGCAGGCTCTACCTCGTCGGCGTTGACCTTTCGGTACATACATGCTCTACGTCGACGGGAGGTGAATTACTTTCGGTCGTCTTCAGGAAGGTATTTGGGGAAAGAGAACGTATACAGAGTATGAAAGCCGTCCGCGACCCCCGTCTCGAACAGGTCGCCGAGAAGGTCGAGAACGGTGACCGTCTGACACGCGAAGACGGTGTCGCTCTGTACGAAACAGACGACCTGCTCGGTCTTGGACGTATCGCGGACGAAGCGAGACGTGAACGCGTCGGTGAAGAGGTCTACTTCTCGGTCAACAAGAAGCTATACCACACCAACGTATGCGCACTTGACTGCGACTTCTGCGCATTCTACGAGAACCCCGGAGACGAAGACGCCGAGGAACGTACCCCCGAAGCGATGGCGGAGGAGGTCGCGGGGTACGCCGACGTGATCTCGTCGGTTCATATCGTAGGCGGTCAGCACCCGGCGTGGCAGATAGGCTACTTCGAGGATCTGTTTAGCGCAATAAAACGCGAGGCACCCGACGTACATATCAAGGCTCTGACCGCCTCCGAGATAGCGTGGATAGCCAAGCTAAGCGAACTCACCGTCGAGGAGGTACTCCGTAGACTCAACGACGCCGGACTCGACTCGATGCCCGGCGGCGGCGCTGAGATATTCGCCGAGGAGGTACGTGAGGAGATCTGCCCCAAGAAGGACTCCGCGGATCGCTGGCTCGACGTTCACAGAACGGCGCATTCGCTCGGCTTGAACACGAACGCCACTATGCTGTACGGACACGTCGAGGAAGCCGAACACCGCGTCGACCACCTACTACGCCTGCGCGACCTACAGGACGAGACGGGCGGCTTCCGGTGTTTCATACCCCTGTCGTACCAGATGGACAACAACGAACTCGGTGACCGTGTCGAGCACGGCGCGACGGGTAGGCTTGACCTCAAGACCATCGCGGTGGCGCGTCTACTCCTCGACAACTTCCGCGGTGTACGCGCCTACAGGATGGTGATTGGCGAGAAGCTATGTCAGGTGGGTCTCGACTACGGCGCGAACGACGTTGGCGGGTCGCTGATGGAGGAACGTATACAGAAGAAGGCGGGTAGCGGGACACGTCAGGACGTAGGACGATCCGAGATGGTTCATATGGTACGTGACGCAGGACGCGTTCCCGTAGAGCGCGATGAGATGTACGGTGTCGTCGAACGTTTCGACAGAAACGAAAACGAGACCGCCACCGCCGACGACTGACGATGGAGGGGTTCGATGTAGCGGTTGTCGGGGGCGGACCCGCCGGTTCATCGGCGGCGCGTGAGGCGGCGAAGACCGAGAACGTCGTCGTCTTTGAGAAGGGCGTACGCCGCGAAGACCGCGACGGTATAGGCGCGGACTCGACCGACGCCGCGGGCTTCCTCGACTACTGGTTCGAGGTCGCTGACTTCGACCCTGAGTTTCTCGAAGAGATGCCCGTCCTGCGCGAGATAGACCGCGCCGAGTTCATCGGTCCGACGGTCAGAACGAGTATGCGTGACACAGGTATCGACTCGTGGTACGACGGCTTCGGTGTAACCTTCGATCGCGTCGCCACCGACGATCTTCTGCGCGAACGCGCCGAGGAACGCGGTGCCGAGTACAGGATCGGCGGGACGGTACGCGGCGTGGAGACGCGGCGCACGACGGACGGTTTCGTTCACGAACTCACGGTTGCGGGAGGTGAGAACGTCCGCGCCGACTACCTCGTTCTCGCTGACGGACCGTCGAGGCGCGTTACGCTACCGACGCTCGCGCAGTTCGGTGATACAGGCGTCAAGGACGCTCTTAACCCCGCGGAGGCGAACCATATCGCGTATCAGGAGCACAGGCGTTTCCCCGACGAACTGTTCGAGGACGACGTACTGCGTTTCTGGTGGGGTGCCATACCCGGCGAGACGGCGTACCCGTGGTACTTCCCCAACGACGGTAACGTCGCACGCGTCGGCGTCACTGTGCCACGCGACGTGGCGGTTGACGACGGCGACGCGTACGCCCTCCTCAACGACGACGAAACAGCCAAGCCGAGCGAGTACGTCCACCGTCTCTTGGAGAACGAGTACCCGGAGTACGGATTAGACGACTTCCCTTTAGTCGAGAACCGCGGTAAGGACGGTGGTGTCGAAAGCTACCCTATATCCTCGGCGTCCCCTATCGAGTCACCGACACGCGCCGGCGTCCTCGTCACGGGCGGCGCGATGGGTACGACGAGCGCCTTCCACGAGGGCGGATACCATCTCGCCGTACGGACGGGAAAGATAGCCGGACGCGTAATCGCCGAGGACCGCGTCACGGAGTACAACGACGACTGGCGCGAAGCCGTCGGCGACGAGGTGTCACGTAACGTCGGCTTGTCACGTCTCGTGAGCGGGTACACCCCCGACGACTGGGACACGATCATCGGACACGCGAAGGCGGCGCTTGAAGGCGGCTGGCTGAAACGCCTCCGACACGTCCCCGCTATACTCCTTCTCCAGCGCAGGTATTCGCGTCTGCGTTCCGACTACGTCGCCGTACATGAGGAGGAGTACGAACCGGGTTCGGTTCCAATGGCGACGAAGTAGACGACGCCTATACCGCCCACGGTGGGTCGAGGTGAAAGCCGCTGTCGGTGAGACGGCGTACCGACGAGGAATGCCGTAGGACGGAACACTCAACCCTACGGCGGTCAGGTCACCGACGGAAGCGGGGAGGTGACGGAGAGAGCTACGCCCCGCGTTCCTAACTTCTTACGGGAGGTTTTTATCCCCTGCAACGTAGTTACGCGTATGAAGGTACTCGTGATCGGCTCAGGAGGTAGGGAGCACGCGATAACACGTGCGCTCGCCGCGTCCGATGTCGTCGAAGAGGTACACGCCGCAGTCTCTAACCGAAATCCGGGAATCGTCGAACTCGCCGACTCCGTACGAGAACTCGATACCAACTCGCCGGACGAGGTCGTGGGGTATGCAAACGAGGCGGATGTTAGCTACGCCGTCGTCGGTCCCGAAGCCCCTCTCGAAGCGGGCGTCGTCGACGCTCTCGAAGAAGCGGGCGTCTACGGCTTCGGTCCGCGCGCCGCCGACGCACGTATAGAGACCGACAAGGCGTGGGCGCGGCGTTTCATGGGCGAGAACGGCGTAGACGGCACGCCCGACTTCGAGGTCTTTGACGACGCCGACGAGACGGCGGAGTACGTCGTCGCACAGGACGACGACGTCGCTGTCAAGCCTCACGGTCTGACGGGCGGAAAGGGCGTACGCGTCACGGGCGACCAGATGACACACGACGAAGCCGCCGAGTACGTCCGCGACAGCGACTGGGACGACTGGGTTGTTGAAGAACGTCTCGTGGGCGAGGAGTTCACGTTACAGGCGTTCGTGGCGAACGGTGAGATACGTCCCTCGCCCGCCGTACAGGATCACAAACGCGCCTACGAGGGCGACGAGGGTCCGAACACGGGCGGTATGGGTAGCTACAACGACGCCGGACGCCTGCTTCCGTTCATGGACGAGGAAGAGTACGACGACGCCCTCGGTATCATGGAACAGGTCGTCGAAGGTCTCGACGACTACCGCGGCGTCCTTTACGGACAGTTCATGCTGACCGACGAGGGTCCAAAGGTCGTCGAGTTCAACGCGCGTTTCGGCGACCCCGAAGCTATGAACGTCCTGCCCTTGCTCGAAACCGACTTCGGCGAACTCGTACGCGGCGCGAGCGAAGGCGAGATGCCGCCGGTTACGTTCGCCGAACGTGCGACCGTCTGTAAGTATATCGTTCCCGACGGCTATCCGACCGACCCGGAGGCGGGAGCTGAGATAGATATCGACGTAGAGGGCGACGACGGTACGCTCGTCTTCTACGCGAGCGTTGATGGGCGAAGCCCATCCGCAGGTCAGAACACAGGAGGTTCTGACGACGTTGACGCGCGTGACGGGAAGCTGTACACCACCACGTCGCGCGCCGTCGCCGTCGTCGGACTGGGCGACACCATCTCGGAGGCTGAGGAGCGCGCAGAGACGGCGCTCGACGACGTTGGCGAAGGTCTCCGAGTCAGGCACGACATAGGGAAGCCCGACGTCGTACAGAAACGCGTCGACCATATCCGGGAACTGCGGGGTGAGTGAGATGGAAGCCGTCGTCCTCGCCGGAGGCTACGCGACACGTCTCTGGCCCATAACACGACACCGCGCGAAGCCCCTCCTTCCGCTCGCGGGCGAACCGATCATAGACCGTATACTCCGCCCGCTCGACGAAGAGCCGCGGATCGAGACGGTCTACGTTAGCACCAACCAACGTTTCGCCGACGACTTCCGCGAGCATCTCGACGACCGTGGCTACGAAAAGACACGTCTCGCTGTCGAACCGACGCGCGACGAGGACGAGAAGCTGGGTACGGTGGGTGCGCTCGCCGAACTCATCGACTCCGAGGAAGTCAACGAGGATCTTCTCGTCGTCGCGGGCGACAACCTGTTCTCGTTCGACCTCTCGGAGTTCGTCGACTACTTCGACGAACGCGGAACACCGTGCCTCGCGGCGTACGACGTCGGTTCGCGCGACGAGGCTACGGAGTACGGTATCGTGGACATCGACGGCGACCGAGTCGTCGGCTTTGAGGAAAAGCCCGACGACCCGCCGAGTTCCCTCGTCTCCATCGCGTGCTACGCCTTCCCCGCGGACTCACTCGGTGCTCTCGACGACTACCTCGCGGGCGACGGAAACCCCGACGCCCCCGGATACTTCGTAGAGTGGCTTCACGACCGCGAGAACGTCGGCGCGTTCACGTTCGACGGCGGTTGGTTCGACGTGGGCACGCCGGGGTCGTACATCGATGCGAACGCACACGCGATGGACGGAAGCCGTATCGAGGACGGCGCGACCGTCGAGGATACCGATGTGGGCGAAGACGTCTACGTGATGGAGGGGGCGACTGTCGCCGACTCGTCCCTCGAAAGTACGGTCGTCTTCAACGACGCAACGGTACGTGACTGCACCCTCCGGGGTTCCGTCGTCGACTCCGACGCACATGTCGAGGATCTCGACCTAAGCGGCGCTCTCGTCGGCTCTCATACGCATATCAACGGACGGTAGCCTCGACGACGCGCAGAGAGCCGCGGACGCCGTCCCAGTCCTTCTCCCAGTCGAGTTCGAGTCTCCCTTCCATATGCGATCCGGCGACCGCGAGCGTCTCGAACTCGCCGCCCTCCCCCATCGGATGCACACCCTTCTCATCGCGTAACGCGAGAAGCTCGTCGACAGCCGACTCGTCGACCGTACGTCCGAGCCACGATGCGTCGAGACCGTCGGCGGCTACGGCGGTTATTACTACCTCGAACTCGTCGACGACACGCCGCAGACCCTCCTCAGGATCGACGCCCCAGAGCGGGGCGTAGACCTCGACACCGAACTCCTCGGCGACGGTTTCGACGCGCGAACGCTGGTACTCGCTCGCAACCGCGCCGACTGAGACAACGTCGGGTTCGAGATCCGCGAATGCTTCAGCCAACGGCTCCATCTCGTCGTCGTCCTCGGTGTAGACGGCGTGCTCCTTACACCCAGCCTCGGCTATGAGCGAGGTTAGCTCTACGGCGGGGACGTGGTACATCTTCGAGGCTTCGCGCGCCTCAACGGTCACGACCGTCTCTACGCCGAACTCCTCGTCCGCACGCGCGAGGGCGTACGACGAGTCTTTCCCTCCCGAAAACAGCGCGATGGCTTCCTTAGCCTCGCTCATGCGGCGAAAAGCTCCTCGTGCTCTGCGTCGGTCTCGTAGAATCCCATACGCATCCCGGCGTCGAGCCACGCGTGCCCGTACGAGAAAGCCGCGAGCGCGTTCACCTCGTCACCTTCGTCGAGAAACCGGCGTCCGTCTTCGAGATACGACTCCGCCTGCCGTAGGAAGCCGTCCGCCTCGTCGGAGTCGTCGACGACCTCAACCGCACCGACGGCGTCGGCGAGCATACGTCCGTATCTCGAAGCCTTCTCGGATAGCTCTGCCATACCGTAAAACGGTCGCCGGGTTACTTTACGGTTCTGAGAACGTCGCGCATCCACGAAAGACAGGCTTATATGTCTGTATCCCTAACTTACAGTTAGCATGACACGAAGAGACGATTCTTTCGACGACGACAACTTCGACGATATCTTCGAAGAGATGTTCGAACAGATGAACGAGATGATGAAGAACATGGGTGCGCAGGGTGGCTTCGGAGGCTTCCGTATGACGCGCGGACCCGGCGAGGAGCCGAACTTCGAGAGCTTCGGCGACGCAAACCCGTTCGGCGAGGGTGGTTTCGAGGACACGGGTACGCACGTCGACGTTCTCGACGAGGGAGACGAGGTGCGCGTTGTCGCCGACCTCCCCGGTGTGGAGAAGGACGAGATACACGTCGCTGTGTCGGGCGACAAGCTCAAGATACGCGCGTCCGGGGACGAGCGTGGGTACGACGAACGCGTCAGTCTTCCCGCGGAAGTTGACGACGAGACGGGCGAAGCGACGTACAACAACGGTGTCCTTGAGATACTGTTCAAAAAGATCGACGACACGGAAAACGATAAGGAGATTGAGATAGAGTGACGGGCATGGAAGAGCTACCCGACCCGCGCGGCACGCTGACGCAGGAAGAGCAGGAACGGCTACGCGAAGCGTTCGACGAATGGCTCATAGAGACGGAAGGCGTCACGCCCCACGTGGCGAGTTAGGCGTCTCTTCCTAAACGCGTATGCGCCTCTTCGAGATGCCGGGACGCGAGCGCCGCGTGTAAGCTTAGCTCCCCCGCGAGTACGCCGCCCGCGACGACCTCGGCGAGTTCGCGCGCGTTCGCACCCGCCGGTTCGCCTCCACCCGCGACGCCGAGTAGTTCGAGAGCCTCGTTCTGCGTCGGCAGACGCGTTCCGCCGCCGACGGTTCCGACTTCGACCGCCGGGACGGTCGTCGATACGTAAAGGTCGCCGTCGCGCACCGAAGCCGTGGTGTACGCCGACGAGCCTTCGACGACCTGTGCGGGATCCTGTCCGGTGGCGACGTAGACGGCTGAGAGGACGTTGGCGGCGTGTGCGTTTGCACCGAGCGTTCCCGCACGTGCGCTACCGACGAGTGTCTTACGTTCGTTGACTTCTGCGACGGCTTCGGGCGTCGTCTTCAGCTTCTCACGGACGACCTCACGCGGTAGGAGTACGTCAGCGGCTACCGTACGTCCCCGCCCTTCGACGGCGTTTATAGCCGCCGGCTTCTTGTCGGCACAGACGTTTCCCGAAAGGGCGACGAGTTCGGCGTCGGTTTCGTCTTCGACCACCTCGGAAGCCGCGCGCGTCGCCACCGTAGCCATGTTCATCCCCATAGCGTCGCCCGTCGAGTACGTGAAACGTACGTAGACGTTGTCGCCCGCGACGTACGGCTCGGCGTCTGTGAGTTCTCCGTGTCCCGTGGTCTCCGACGCTGAGTCACGGAGCGCGTCGAAGTTTTCGGCGAGCCAGTCAGTGAGTTCCGCGGCGGCGTCGACACCGGAGACACGGAAGACGGGTGCGCGCGTCATACCGTCTTTCAGGACGCGCGCCGTTGCTCCGCCCGCCTCGGTTATCGCCGAACATCCCCGGTTCGTCGATGCGACGAGAGCGCCTTCCGTCGTCGCCATAGGCAGACGGTACTCACCCGACGCGTACCCCCCTTTGACGCCGAGAGGACCCGCGACGCCCAACGGTATACGTGTCGCGCCGACTGCGTTCTCGACGTTCGTCGCCGCCTCCTGTGCATCGTGTACCTCTCCCATCTCGTCGAGCGTCACGCCTTCTAAATCGGCGACGTACCGTCGGCGCGCGTCGGCGGCTTCGTCAGGAGGGAGTTCGTCCTCAAGCTCGTGCAGTGCGAGTTCTCCGTCGCGTAGACGTTCGACGGCGTCTTCCATGCCGTAAGTCGTACCGCCGTGTAATTACGCCTTCCGGTGAACGAGGGGTTCACCCGTCATCTCGTCGGGCTTCTCTATACCCAACAGAGACAGAACCGTCGGCGCTATATCGCGTAGCTCGCCGTCCTCCGCTTCGCCCTCTCCGTCGACATGTATGAACGGCGCGGAGCTGAACGTATGCGCCGTATGCGGCTCCTCCGGCGTCCCCATCTCTTCGGCGTTCCCGTGATCCGCCGTCACGATGACCTCCGCGCCCTCGTCGCGTAGTGCTTCGACGAGCCTTCCTGCACAGTCGTCGACCACCTCGCAAGCCTCCACCGCCGCGTCGTAGTCGCCCGTATGACCTACCATGTCAGGGTTTGCGTAGTTGATAACGATAACGTCGTGTTCGCCGACCGCCCCGACGGCGCGTTGGGTGACCTCGTACGCCGACATCTCAGGCTTTTCGTCGTACGTCGGCACGTCGGGCGAGGGTACGATCCGGCGCGTCTCGCCCTCGAACTCGTCCTCGCGCCCCCCGTTGAGGAAGTAGGTGACGTGTGCGTACTTCTCCGTCTCTGCGATACGGAGCTGTGTCAGACCCGCGTCGGAGACAACACGTCCGAGTACGTTCGCGGGCTGTTCGGCGGGATACGCCACGGGAAGGTCGTACCCTTCGTCGTAGGATGTCATCGTAGCAAACTCTACGTCGAGTTCCTTGTCGCCCTCCCACTCCGGCTCTATACCGTTCACCATACGTGTCATCTGGCGCGCACGGTCGCCGCGGAAGTTGAAGAAGAAGACGGAGTCACCGTCTTCGAGCGCCGGAGCCTCGTCGATAACCGTCGGCTCCACGAACTCGTCCGTCTCACCGCGTTCGTAGGCGGTCTCAACAGCCTCGACGGGATCGGATGCGCGCCGACCCTCACGGTTCACGATCGCGTCGTACGCGGTGCGCGTGCGCTCCCAGTTCTCGTCGCGGTCCATCGCATAGTACCGTCCCGAAACGGTGGCGACGGTTGCGCCCGTCTCATCCACCTTCCCCACGAGGTCACGTACGTAGCCGACGGCGCTCTTAGGCGGTGTGTCACGTCCGTCAAGGAATGCGTGGACGACGGTTTCGTCGCCGCGTCCCCTCTCGTCGGCGAGTTCGAGAAGCGCGTGCAGATGGCTTTGCGCCGAATGTACACCGCCGTCGCTCACCAGCCCCATGAGATGGAGACGGTCGCCCGACGCGACGGCGTTGACGAGTACGTCTTTTTCGAAGAAGGAGCCGTCGTCGATACCGTCGTCTATACGCGCGAGCGGCTGTTTGACTATACGTCCCGCACCGATGTTGAGATGTCCGACCTCGCTGTTACCCATCTGTCCCTCGACGAGACCGACCGAGCGCCCGTGGGTACGGAGCGAAGACGTCGCGCCCTGTTCACGCCACCGGTCGTAGTTAGGCGTGTCAGCGTCCGCGACGGAGTTCCCTTTTCCTCCGTCACGTTCGCCCCATCCGTCGAGTATAACTAACGCGGCTTTGGTCACGCACCGCGGTACGTACGTTGCCGGATTAAGGCTGTCGTTCGGTTCCCGGCGGTAACTGAAACGCGGGTTTTAGTCTACGTAAGGCATAATACGATAGCTTTTCTATCCGTACATATGCAAAAAACGTCGGTAGTCCTCGTCCTCCTCGTCGCAGTCGTCACCGTAACGGCTGTCGGTGTCATACTGACCGACAGCGGGGAAGCCGAACCCCGAACGTCCGTTTCGACGTTCTCGTCCGCAGAGGAGTTCAGAACGTACCTCGCGTCCGCGCAGACGGATGATGGCGTAAACCTCCGCCAGCCGGTGCGTGACACGGGACGCGACCCGAACGTGGAACGTATACAACAGCTTACGCGTGAGCTTCGGACGGTCACCGAACGGATAGAGGAGACGGAGCGGGGTATAGGGGAAGGTGAATTAAACAGGTCTGAGGCTGAGGATGAACTCGCGACGCTTGAACAGAGAAGATCACAGATCCGAGACGCACTCGAAGAGCAGAGGGAACAGGTTAACGAAACGGTGGATGCGGGCGAGCGGGCGAGCGCCTCCGTGGCGACCGACGCTGAGGGCGGTGGGGGCGGCGCTGTGTCGGTCAGCCGCGAGTCGGACACCAACGTACAGGTCGCGGGGATAGACGAACCCGATATACTCAAGACGGGCGGTGGACGACTGTTCTACTCAGGCGGGGGCGAGACGAAGGTTATCGACGCACTACCGCCGTCGGATATGTCGGTGTCCGCGAACCTGTCGGGCGCGGGTGAGATGCTCCATGAGGACGGAAGGCTCGTCTCCCTAAGAGAGGACGAGATAGTCGGGTACGGTGTCGACGGAACGCCCGAACGCGACTGGACGGCTTCGCTAAACTCGTCCGTCTTCGAGGCACGTCTCCACAACGGCACCGTCTACGCCGTCCTTTCGGACGGTGTCGACCGCGACGAACCGTGCCCTATACGCCCCATGTCAGCCCCGAACCGTGATGTCGTCGTTCCGTGCGAGGATATACACAGACCCGACGAACCGACGAACGTCGACACGACATACACCGTCGTCGCACTCGACGCGTCCGACGGTGATGTCGTTGACCGCACGTCCTTCGTAGGCTCCGCGGCGGAGTCGGTCGTCTACGTCTCGCGCGACGCCGTCTACGTCACGTACACGCGTTCGGACAGCGAGGCGGACGTTCTACTTGACTTCGCCCTATCCGACGGACGCGATATCTTCAACGACGCAACGCTCGAACGTTTCGAACGTCTCGACGGGTACGAACTCTCCGACCGTGCGAAACGCGTCGAACTCGAATCTATAATCGAAGACTGGCGCGGGTCGCTCGACGGCGACGAACGCATAGAGGCGCGTAACGAACTCGAAAACCGGATGCGCGAGTACGTCGATCGGAACCTGCGCGACTTCGAGACGACACAGATCGTCCGCGTGAACACCGACACGTTCGGGATCGACGCGACGGGTTCGGTTCCGGGCGTTCCGCTCAACCAGTTCGCGCTCGACGAACACGACGGTGAACTACGTGTCGCCACGACGGTCGGCGAGTCGGTTTCGCTCTCGTCCGTAGGGTCGGAGAACGACGTCTACGTCCTCAACGAGAACCTCGAACGGACGGGGTCGGCGCAGGGCATGGGTGAAGGTCAACGCGTCTACTCCGTCCGTTTCACCGGCGACACGGGGTACGTCGTAACTTACAGACAGATCGATCCGTTCTACGTCCTCGACCTTTCGGACCCGTCGAACCCGACGATCGAGGGCGAACTCAAGCTTCCCGGTTATTCGTCCTACCTCCATCCGCTCGGAAACGACCGCGTTCTGGGTATCGGCGAGGAGAACGGACGCGTCAAGGCTGTCGTCTTCGGTGTCTCCGACCCTACCGATCCGACTGTACACGACGACTACATCCTCGACGAGTACTCGTCCGCGGCGGTCGAAAACCACCGCGCCTTCCTACACGATGAGCGCCACGGCGTCTTCTTCCTGCCGGGTTCGCGCGGCGGTTACGTCTTCTCGTACGACGACGGTCTCGAACTCGAAAAGGCGGTCAACGTCACGGATGCGAAACGCGCCGCCTACATCAACGACTACATGTACGTCGTCTCTGACCACGAGGTCGTCGCCCTCGACGAGAACGACTGGACGCGTACCGGACGTGTCGAGATAGGTGACCGTGTCCCACAGCCGTACCCGCGGCGTCCCGTCGAGCCTATGCCG
>Ga0207714_1000100_pt1 | contig 52382 bp, 52 predicted proteins | sample PonA232FremontCA_2_FD_187270 | JGI IMG/M metagenome (GOLD analysis project Ga0207714, IMG submission 187270) | Marine sediment microbial community from Fremont, CA, USA - Pond A23 Sediment 2 (SPAdes) | ecosystem: Environmental > Aquatic > Marine > Unclassified | place: USA: Fremont, California... | reverse complement strand
TCGATCCGACAGCCCATGAGGTCGAGCTGCACCGCGTAAGCTACGACATCGATCGGGTTATCGACGCAGTTGAGGAGGCGGGGTTACCGAAGCGGGTCGGGACACGGCTGCTCGAAGGGCAATAGCGAAGAGCATCAATCCGAGTGGATCAGAACTGTCCCTGAACGATCTCAAGGGTGTCCTCGCGGTCGTCCCAGTCGACGAAGACAGCAATCGAAGTGGCGCTTGTGATCAGGTCCCGGATGTCGATCCGGGCCTCGGCGATAGGATCGACGATCTCGCGGAGAACACCGGGGCGATCGGGCAGTTCACCGCCGGTAATCCGGATGACAGCCACGTCCTCGGTGACCGTGATACTCGAGAGTTGATCCTGATCAACAACCTCGGCGTGTAACACTGTTTCGGCCCGTTCGGCCGCTTCGGCGTCGACATAAAAGGTAATCGAGTCCATTCCCGAGGCAACGGCGTCAACGTTGATGTCCTCGTCACCGAGTGCGCCAGCGAGCCGATCGAGCGTCCCGGGCGTGTTACGGATCGCACGGCCGGCAACCGTTAGACAGGCGAGCGGTCGTTCGCGCATATCGACGATATTCCGGAATTCGCCCTCAATCCGGGTGCCGCCCGTCAGGAGGTCACCGTGTTGGTAGTGGGTGACACGGACGTTGAGCCGGTTGTCCTTGTACGCGAGCGCCGAGGGGGCGACAACCTCGGCACCGCGAAAGGAGAGATTACGGAGTTCGTCGACGGTGATTTCTCCGACGTTCCGAGCACCTTCGACAACCGATGGATCGCCGGTCATGACCCCTTCGACGTCGGTGACAATAACGACCTCGTCGGCGTTCATGTATTTGCCGAGCATGACAGCCGTGGTATCCGATCCACCACGTCCAAGGGTGGTCACGTCGCCTGCAGCCGTCTCGGCGAGAAAACCGGTAATAACCGGCACAACATCGTCCATCTGGTCGGCGAGTTGATGCGCCAGTCGCTTGGTTCGAGTGACATCCACCTCGCCACGGTCGTCGGCAATGATCGGCCAGAGATCGTGACCGGGTTCGATAAACATCGCGTTGACGCCGCGGGCCGCGAGGGCCGCCTTCAGCATCCGCACCGAGGTTCGCTCGCCCATGCTGACGATCTCCGCTCGGTCGGCGTCCGGCGCGTCGAACGTGATGTTGTCGAGGAGTTCGTCGGTCGTATTGCCCATCGCCGAGGCAACGACAGCAATCTCGTGTCCCTGCTCGACGACATCGGCGATCGAGTCCGCTGCGCGATCGATGCGGTCACCCGTTCCGAGGCTCGTTCCACCGAACTTTGCTACAACGCGCATCGCTCGATCGCCCCCGTGGTGCTGGTCGCTCGGAATTTCATGAGCAACGATTCCGCGGCCGTGCGGTTAATTGTAGCGGTGACAGCCCTCGTTGAGTGATCACAACCGTGAAACCATACGGTCGGGACCCGTGTGTCATTGGGATGGGGCGGCCGGAGCCGTCGATCACTGAGTCGTTCGTGGAATCTCCTCTCTATGTCCCGGGTTCGAACACGCGAATCCAGCCGTCGGCATCGACACGGATGAGATACGTATCATACCGGAACTGAACCGTTCCAGTACTTTGCTTGGAGAGAGTGCCTGCCCCGAAGAAGGTGTCCTCAAGTGCGGCAGCGTCAATACAGTCGTACAATTGAGGAGATGTCAATGCAGTCGGATCGACGTTCTTCGCATCGGCGATCGCAAAGACGATCGCGGTGGTGAGCTCCACCTCATCACACGGGTCGTAGTGCCGCTGTGCCACCTGCCGCCAGTGAGGGTCTGACTTCTTGCTCGGTGCGTCTCCGTACGCCGTATTGTTGCCTCTGCTATCACTCATGTGGATCACTCCGGGCGTGCGCTTCCTGCCGGGAATCAAGACTGGCACCCATTCCTTCGAGTGCCCGCAGAACCTGCTTGGCATTGGTTGCCGGCCGAATGGTTTCGGTCACGGCGTCAAACGCGATGACACCCCCCTCAACTAGTTTGGGAACGTGTATGTGATACAAGGCGACGTATACCGCCTCTTGTTGTTGATCGGTCACATTCGCTTCGGGCACGTCATGCTCCCACGCAGCAATTTTTCGCGCCAGCTCGTCAAGCGTCCATTCGGGCGACTCAAGCAGTGTGTAACAGAGATATCGTCGTCGCGAATGGCCGAGTGCCTCGTAGACATGGTCGAGTTCCAAGAACTCGGACGATGGGGTGTCTGCATCGTCAACGCCGGGACGCTCGGCACCACTGCCGTCGTCATCGTTGCTCGTGACCATCGTCATCCAGATAGTCATGATAGTGATTTGTTATATAAATGTTTCTGAATAACAGGCATGGGGATGGACACGGCCTCACCCGGCCGGCGGGCGCCACAACTTTTTATCCACCGAGGCGAACGTACCTCGGAAGGATGCACATCCGGGACGCTGTCGAGGCCGACGCGGACGCGATGGCCCAGATCGCCGACGCGCCGGTCGATGTCATGCGGAATCTCATTCACGACCGGACCGTTCGTGTCGCCGAACCGGATCACCCGACCCCAACCGATCCGCACCAGGATACCGACAACGGCGCCGCCGAACTGCTGGGATTCGTGAGTTTCGATGCGCAGGCAGACGTTGTCCACATCACCCAGCTCGACGGAACCGATGACGCGTGTGAGGAGCTCCTGAGTGAACCGATCCGGTTTGCAAAGCAGGAGGCGATGGACGTCGAGTTACTTGTCCCACTGCCAGAGGAGTCCTTAGCGGGCGTCGCCGAGCGCGTGGGGTTCGATCGTCGTGGCCGCGGCCCGCAATTCAACGGGACGCCGACAATCCGATACCGGCTCGAACCCTGAGTGGCCCTCAGTTGACACACAGACGCGACCAGCAGGCCATACCGGTGGGGGAGCTCAGGCGAACTTCCGGATGGTGACCTCAAGTGTGTCGAGATCAACGACCGGTGCGTACCCGGCGTCAGGATCAATGTTGACGCTTCGCTGGAAGGCTGTCTGAGCCTGCCAGCACCCGGAATTAATCGCGAGCACGTTGTGATACTGGCCGTAACCGAGTTTGTGCACGTGGCCGGTATGGAAGATGTCGGGGATATCGTCAATAACGAGATAGTCCTCCGATTCGGGGGCCAGCCGGTTGTGACCACCGTACTGTGGCGCGAGGTGCCGCTTTTTCAGCAGGTGATACATCGGCTTGTGAGGATCGTCGTAGCTGGCCTTCTCGGTGGGGAGTTCCTCAATGAGTTCATCTAGCGACACCCCGTGATACATCAGGACCGACACCCCCTCAATCGTTACCATTGAGGGATTACCCGTGATGTGGGCGTCGTGGGCACGCATGATTGATCGGAGTTCGTCGTCAAAGCCTGGCTGTGGCTCTGCGAGCCGAACAGCATCGTGGTTGCCCGGAATCATCACGATTTCTAACTCACCCGGAACGGATTTCAGCCGCTCCGCGAAGGCTTCGTACTGCTCATAGATATCAACGATCGAGAGTTCCTCGTCCTGTTCTGGATACACACCAACCCCTTCGACCATATCGCCAGCAATGAGAAGGTATTCGATGGTCTCGGCCTCGGGTGAGTGAAGCCATTCGGCAAACCGTTCCCAGGCATCGGCCATGAACTCCTGGCTGCCGACGTGGATGTCGCTGATCAACGCTGCCTGGACGTGACGGTCGGCCGTTGACGGCTGGTAGGTCCGGGGAACATCCGGGAAATGCACCGCATCGGCGAACAGTAACCCCCCATCGTCGGCGAGCGTTCCCTCAACGGCGATGACCTCATCAAGGAGTAGTTCGTCGACGAGCGCGGCCAGGTCGCGATCACGGTTGATCAGACAGTTGAACGTCCCGTTTGGATCCTCGAGTTCGATCAGCCAGTGACCGTTGCGTGTCGACCGGATATCGTTGACCATCCCGATGGTGGCCGCCTCAGCTCCGCCAGAGAGTGATTCGAGGGCGTCGGTTGGACGGTGATTGACCCGGGATCGGAGCTGATCGGCGAGGCGGTCATACCGGTCACGAAACAGTTGGACAAAATCGTCGTAGGTGCCGGTCCCGGTGCTTGTGCCTGTCACATCGCCATCGATATCCGGATCCTCCGGGTCGCGGCCCTTTGTTTCAACTGGAGAGTGATCGGGCGACGAGGGGTGATCCTCAGGATCCGTCTTGGCAGACTCGCGGTACCGACGGGCGGATGCGACCGTGTCAGCATCAACGACCAGACAGTCAGCATCGGTCATCGCAGCGATGGCGTCAACAAGGGCTGTCGGGTCGTCGTCGTCAGCAATCAGTTCGACAGCGTCGGGATCGGCGTTGTAGCCGCGGCTGGCAAGTTCGCGGACAACCTTAACCGCGGCTTCGCGTGGCACGCCCGACCGGTTGCGCCTACCCGGTCAAAAGGATGCCGACCCGGTATCGGAGGTGGATCCCGGAAAGTTGATGCCCGGCGCTCGGTTATCCGTCGGCGATGCCGGAGCCGGGGACGTCGGACCACCAGGACGAGCCGCCTTCACCACGGGAGCATCCCATCGCCTGGTACCGACAGTCGACACACCCGGCTGTCGTGTTCTCGCGCGATCTGCTGACCGGGATCGGCCTCGTGATGCTTCTAGCCGCCCTCCTGTTTGCAGTCAGCGGCGTGTGGCCGCCGCTGGTGGCTGTCGAGAGTGGGAGTATGGAGCCCCACATCAACAAAGGCGATCTAGTGTTGGTTGTTGACACCGACCGGTACGCACCGGCAGCCGCGACCGCCGATGGGATCGTGCCCCACGAGGCGGGGGTTGAGGCCGGACACGAGCAGTTCGGAAATCCCGGGAGCGTCATTGTATTCCAGCCCGACGGGAGCGACGGCACTCCCATCATCCATCGGGCCCACCTGTACGTTGAGGAGGGTGACAACTGGGTGCAACGGGCCGATCAGTCGTATCTCGGCGGCGCTTCAACCTGCGAGGAAGTGGATGACTGTCCGGCTCCTTACGATGGGTACGTGACCAAGGGTGACGCCAACGCTGGATACGATGTCGTACAGGGGCAGACCGATTTGGTCAAAGCAGAGTGGGTGCGAGGGAAGGCAGCTGCGCGGATTCCATACCTCGGGTGTCTACGGTTGGCCTTCCAGCCCGGTCCGGGATGCTGGCAGAGTGTTGGCCCGACCGAGGCCCGTGTCCTTGGGCTAACGCATTGACATCCTCCCCGCGGTGAACTACCCCTGCCTGCTCACTCACGGCTTTCGGCCTGCCTTGCTCCTTGAGGAAGGGGGCTTACCGCCTGTAATCAGCTAAAGCGCGAGGCTTTCGCCTCAAATGTCCCGTACTCACCGGTCAAACATCGTCGAATCATCGAATCGGGCCTGGATTGACGGCTGGATATCGGAAGGACCCTCAACCCGCAGATCGGAGGTGACCACCGACTCGGTCTCCTCGATCGGAACCGAGAGGTTGATTTCTTTGGTCCGGCCGTACCGGCCTTTCGAGACAACAACGGCGTTGACGATTCCGAGCATGTCGAGTTCGCTGATGAGATCGGTCACCCGGCGCTGGGTGAGTTGGTCGGCGTCGATCTCCTCACAGAGCTGGGTGTAGATGTTATAGACCTCCCCGGTGGTAATCGAGCTTTCGTCGTGTTTTTCGAGCAGAATAATCGCGTACAGAACCGCCTTCGACTGGAGTGGGAGAGTCCGGACCGCCTCAACGACGCGGTCAAGCTCAAGCTTGTCCTGCGCCTTGCGGACGTGATCGCCCATGACCCGGTCAGCCTGTTCACGTTCGGCGATCTCTCCGGCCGTACGGAGCAGATCAAGCGCCCGACGGGCATCCCCGTGTTCCTGGGCGGCAAACGCCGCACACAGCGGAATGACATCCTCGCCAAGCGTGCCGTCGTTGAACGCCCCCTCGGCCCGGTGATCAAGGATATCGCGGAGTTGGTTGGCATCGTAGGGGGGAAAGACGATCTCCTCTTCACCGAGGGATGATTTGACACGGGGATCGAGAAAGTCGGTGAACTTGAGGTCGTTACTGATGCCGATGATTGACACACGCGACTGTGTCAACTCGGAGTTCATCCGCGAGAGGCTATAGAGGGTATCGTCGCCGCTTTTTTCAACGAGTTTATCGATCTCATCGAGCATGATGACCACGACCCGCTCGCGGTAATCGACGGCGTCAAAGAAGATTGAGTAGACCCGGTCGGTGGGCCACCCGGTCATGGGGACTTCCTTGATGTCGTCCCGGTCGGCCTTGAGTTCGGTCATGCGGTCATCAATAGCCGCAACCGAGTCAAACGGCGTGTCGGCAAGGGCCGCCGTGGTGTCGACGGCCGCCTCCCGGAGCGACCGAAGCTCCTCGATACGTTCGGTGATCCACGCCCGGTTTTGCTCGTTGAACTGATTGGCCAACTGAGCGAGCACGCGGTACTGGGTATCGGTAACCTCGCAGTTGATATACTCGACCTCACAGGGAACCTCGTACTTCTGTGAGGTCCGTTCAAGTTCCGAGCTGACGTACTTGGCACTGGCCGTTTTCCCGGAGCCGGTTTTCCCGTATGCAAGGATGTTCGAGGGGGTCTCACCCCGAAGAGCCGAGACCAGAATTGTTGCCATTTGGTTGATCTGCTTGTCCCGGTGGGGCAGCTCCGGCGGCGTGTACGACGGCTGTAGAATTTCTTTGTTCTCGAAAATCGGAGTTCCAGAGAGAAGATTATCGAAGAGGCCGTCCCCAGCGTCAACGTCGAAGTCATCCGCCACCTCCGCAGTCGCGTCAGTGTCGTTTTGATTCCCTGTCATTGTGCCTCGGAGGCTCTTGTGTCGAGCAGACACCGAAGACCACGGGTGCCCCCACCCGTTGTGGTCCTCGGGACGTATCTCAAGTTGATCCAATCGAAACGGACGATAGGGGGATATTATACCCACACGATAGAGGCAATATTTTCTGAACCACCCCCACCCCTTTGTTTCGAGTGGAACGCTGAACAAAGGGGTCCCCCCACTAGGGGGGTCTGTATATCAGCAAGTTTTAAGTAAATATGTATTAAACAGTATCCGTAATACGGAGTAATAGTACTATAGAGGAGAAAAGGTGCTAGCTAGGCACACGATTTAACCGTCATTTTTTGCTTGTTCTTCCGATACCCACTAGTGGTTTGTGCAGTTCCAGTTGAAACAAAGGGGTGGGGGTGTAGAAAGGCGTCTGACATAGGCTTAAGTGGGCGCGTCCGTTATCTCTCGTGTGATACACGGGGTTTGGGAATTCGGATGGGACTGATCACCGGCATCAAAGAAAGTGTCTCTCGGGTAACTGATCGACTCTTCACGTCACCCGACCCGAAACGGATCGGTATTTACGGTCCGCCCAACGCCGGGAAGACCACGCTGGCCAACCGGATCGCCCGGGATTGGACCGGCGATGCCGTCGGTCCGGAGAGTCACATCCCGCACGAGACCCGGCGGGCGCGACAAAAGGAGAATGTCACCATCGAGCGCAACGGGACGGCTGTCTCGATCGATATCGTCGACACCCCTGGTGTCGCAACCAAGGTCGATTACGAGGACTTCCTTGAGTTCGATCTTGAGGAGGACGATGCGATCCGTCGCTCCCGGGAAGCGACCGAAGGCGTGGCCGAGGCAATGCACTGGCTTCGCGAGGATATCGAGGGGGTCATTTACGTTCTCGATGCGACTGAGGACCCCTTTACTCAGGTCAATACGATGCTGGTCGGTATCATCGAGAGCCGTGAGCTCCCGGTTTTGATCTTCGCGAACAAGATCGATCTTGAGGAGGCTAACGTCTCCCGCGTTGAGGATGCCTTCCCACAGCACGAGACCGTTCCGCTGTCGGCCCTAGAAGGAGATAACATGGACGAAGTATACGACAAAATCGCGGAGTACTTCGGGTGATCGGGCATGCCTGAGACGACCTCCCGCGACGGGGTGCAAATTGATCTCATCAGCGGCGAACGCATGGAGGGGATGGCCTCCATGGAAAAGGTCCGGATGATCCTCGACAATGTCCGGGATGGCGACATTATCATCCTTGAGGACGGGCTCACCCCCGAGGAAGAAAGCCGCCTCATCGAAGCAACGATGTCGCAGATTGATCCGGACGGATTCAATGGCATCGAGATCGAGACCTATCCGAAACCTGAAAACACCTCCTCCGGGCTTCTTGGACGTCTCATGGGGAGCGATGACACCTCAAAACTGACCGTGATCGGGCCGGCCAACCAGATCGAGACGCTTCATAAAGACGAGACGATCATCAGTGCGCTCGTCTCCGGTAACTGACGATGCCCCACGAGTGCACCAACTGCGGCCGCGTCTTCCCTGATGGATCGACGGAGATGCTCTCTGGGTGTCCCGAGTGTGGTGGAACGAAGTTCCAGTACCACCCTGAAGGCGTTCCCGAGAACGACTCCGCCCCGACGGAGACCTCAGACGCCCCCGAACCAGACACGGAACCACCGGAAGACGCCGCACAAACGCGCGCCCGCCGCACAACTGTCGACCCGGCTGATCTGCCGGCGGCTCCCGAACCGTCCGACTCTCCTGCTGAGGATTCCCAACCGGAGTCATCCCCTGCCACCGACACCGCAGACGAGGAGGAGTTCGATGAACTCCGGTCAGCCCTCAACGATCAGTTCGAAAGTATCAAAATCGTCAGCCCGGGAGAGTACGAACTGAACCTGATGGAACTGTACGACAGAGACGAACACATCATCTCACTCATGGAAGATGGACGCTACGCAATCGACGTTCCCGGCCGCCGGAGTGGTGAACAGTAAGATGAGCGAGGCGACGAAAGTCGTCATCGGTACCGTCATCCTCACCACCGCGATCGTCCTCGCGATGATCGTGTGGTATCTCCTTCTTTGATCGCTTCCTCCCCTTGACGCGGCGAGGGAGCCCTTAGGCTGCTCGCGTGGTCACTCCTCAACAGTGATCGATCCGTCGCGATCAAGAACGATCACGAGATCGAACTGATCGCGGTAACGCTCAAGCACCGACTCGTCGTGAACCTCCGCTGAGAGATGGAAGAGTCCGACCGCATCGTGCTGTTCCAGAAGCGTCAGGAGCCGATCGACGGCATCCCGGGTGTCTTCCTCACCGGCGTAGTAGGCCAGCTCGGTGACCGAGTCGAGGCTAATGCGCCGCTTGCCCGTTGTCCGCTCAAGAAACGACCGGGTCTGTTCAACGATCCCGTCGAGGTCATCCGGCGCCGTCACGTAATGAACATCCTCTCGGCTTCGTCGAGAGTAGCCCCGATCAATGCTAAGGGTGTCGAGAATCTCAGCGCGATCCTCATTGACATCGTAGTAATCGAGCTTCTGGGTGACCTCTCGGGCCGTCGTCCGTGTCGAGATGACCAGAAAATGATCCGTATCGGTCTTCAGAAAATCCGTATCGATCCGGTCGGTCTCTCCCGTGCTTGGATGTACGAGTAGGACACTCGTTCCCCCCGGGATCGTATCCGGACCCTGTTCGACGGCGAGATCGTAATCCATGTACACGGTCACCGGCCGGCCGCCTCTTAAGTCTTTCAGGCTCCGGGTTCGCCGTTCGGGCCGATGTCGTCTCGACACGACTCCCTGCTAGGGGTCGAACCAGCTATATTCCAGGCGGTCGACATCAACCAATATGTCTCAGGTGGCGATTCTCGCCGACACCCACATTCCAGGGCGAGCATCAACGCTCCCCGAGTGGGTACAAACCGAACTGCGAGCCGCTGATCACGTCATCCACGCTGGCGATTTCGACGCACAGCACACCTACGACGAGATTGCCGATCTCGCCAGCACACTGACAGCCGTGACCGGCAATATGGACCCGGCCTTTGGCCTCCCGACCGTCACGTCGGTAACGATCGACGGCGTCGACTTTGTCGTAACCCACGGAACCGGTGCGCTTGACACTTATCGATCACGCGTCGGCGCGCGGATCCGCGAGCGCAACCCTGACGCCGTTGGGATTGCCGGCCACACCCACAAGGTCCTCGATACGACCGTTGATGGAACCCGTCTGCTCAATCCAGGAAGCGCAACGGGAGCTGCTCCGGCCGACCGCGCGACGATGTATCGGGCCACCGTGGCTGACGGACAATGTACCGTGACGCTTCTTGAGGACGGGACACCGGTCGATCGCTAACCCGACAACGGCGTGTTTTTCCCGCCGCTCGCCGAGATAGTCACATGCACGTTTCGGCGGTTGAGGGTCTTCCGGAACTCCGTCCAGGCGACAATATTGCGACGCTTATTGATGATCGGACGACCGTAACCGACGATACTGTCGTCTGCATCTCGAGTACAATCGTCTCGAAAGCCGAGGACCGCGGCCGCGATCTCGTGTCGTTTTCTCCAGACGCGCGTGCCCGTTCGATCGCTGACACCCTCGATACCGACCCGCGGTTCGTTCAGGCTGTTCTTGAGGAGAGCGAGGAGTTGCTCATTACCGATCCGTTCTTGCTCACGGTCACCACCTTCGGGCACACGGCGCCGAACGCCGGCATTGATCGATCGAACGTGCCAAACGCCGATCTCCTGTTACTGCCGTTGGACCCAGACGAGAGCGCGTCGCGAATCCGCTCGCAGTTCGACGCAGATCCGGCCGTCATCGTGACCGATACCTGCGGCCGGCCGTTCAGACACGGACAGCGCGGCGTCGCGATCGGTCACGCCGGAATCCCGGCAGCACGCGACTGGCGTGGCGAGTCCGATCGAGATGGTCGTGAACTATCAGCCACCGTCGAAGCCGTCGTCGACGAACTTGCTGCCGCGGCCAATGTCGTCACCGGTGAGGGTGATGGCGGCCGTCCGGTGGCCTTGATTGAGGACTTCGAATTTGGGGATCATGCGGAGTCAAACGCCCTCTTCCGTGATCGCGAGACGGATCTCGTCAGACAGGCACTCGCCGAGTGGACCTGAGTCCCGGTCGGAACCGTCAGTATCGGACGGGCTTTCCCTGTGGAACGCTCCGGTAGGGATATGTACGGGATCGAACTCACGCCGGAACACCCGATCGATCGTATCGTTGATCTCGCGACCCAAGCCGAAGCCGAGGGATTCGAGGCTGCCCTCGTCAGCAGCCACTATTTCAATCGCGATCCCTGCATGACGCTTTCACAGGTCGCGACTGCCACCGAGGAGATTGCTGTCGGCCCCGCGGCCACGAACCCGTATGAAACCCACCCGGTCTCGCTGGCGTCGTCGCTTGCGACGCTGCAGGAACTTAGTGACGGCCGCGCCATCTTCGGTCTAGGTCCGGGTGATCCATCGGCCCTCTCAGCACTGGGGATCGACCGGGATCGACCACTCCGACGCGTGCTTGAGACGTTCAAAGTCGCCCGCGATCTCTGGGACGGCCAGCAGGTCTCGATCGATAGTACCTTCGAAGCGGTGGATGCCGACCTCAAGTACGCCGTCGAGGGTGAGATTCCCGTCTATATCGGTGCCCAGGGTCCGCACATGATCCGGATGTCGGCGAAACATGCTGACGGGCTGTTATTGAACGCTGCCCACCCCGCTGATGTTGCGTGGGCGGCCGACCGGGTTGAGGAAGGGCGTGCTGACCGGCCAGACGAACACGGCGAGTTTGACTTCTCGGTGTACGCGAGCGTCTCCGTCGCCGAGGAGCGAACCGCCGCTCGTGAGGCAGCCCGACGGCCTGTAGCGTTTATCGCCGCTGGAGCCCCCGAACCAGTGCTTACCCGACACGACCTTGACGCCGACCGGGCGGCGACGATCCGCGAGGCTATTGAATCAGGTGATTTCAGTACCGCCTTCGAGACGGTCACCCCGGCGATGATCGACGCGTTTGCAGCCGCTGGAACGCCGGCCGAAGTGGCCGAGCGGCTTGAAGCGCTCCTTGCGCACAGCGATGGAATCGTCGTTGGCACCCCGCTTGGACCGGATCTTGAGACGGCGGTATCACTCGCCGCGGATGCCCTTGCGGACGCCCGATAGCGCACTACCGCATGAGGTCGATGATAGCCCCTCCAACAAGAACGACGGCGACAAGGCCCGTTACCCCGAGCAGGAGGGCCCCCGACACAACGAGAATAAACGATAACGGATCCGCGAGCGCCACCTGGGTGAAGATGCGTAGTGCAGTCAACAGTTCGTCGACCGGCCAGACCATACTCGGAGCGTTCGCCCCAGGCATCAAGGATTTACCGGACCGCGTAAGTACTGAGCTGTGCTAACATGCAAGAGACGACACTCACCGACTTTGCCGGATCGACGCTGACGATGCAGTACCACCCTGATGGGCAGCCGTGTCAGCGTTGCGGTCAATCGGCCGAGCGCCGCTGGATCGCAGACGGCCGCCTCGTCTGTCCACAGTGCAAGGCCTGGACGGAGTCCGAGTGAGAGTTGGCTGGTGCGATTGCGCTCAGGGCTCGCGTCCTCTGATCAGAACGAGGATCGCCACAATGCCGACAAGCGCGATTGCACCACCAAGCACTATGAGTCCGAACTGCCCGCCTATCCCTGAGTCGTCGGGGTCAATGACGGTAACCCGCACCGGACCGGCGGTTCGATCGTTTTTCTCGGCAGTCAGGTTGAACTGTCCGGCTGTGGTTGCGTTAAGCGTCGCTTCGCCGTTCTCGTCGGTTTCCACCGTTTCCTCCCCGAGTGAAACCGTGGCGTCCTCAACCGGTCGCTCGTACTCGTCTGTTACCGTGACCCGTAATGTCTCGTTTATGACGATATTGTCGTTATCTGGGGTCACTACCAGGTCTTGGAGGCGTGTCATATTCGTGGTCAGCTCCCGATCGTCCTCTTCGAGATCAAGTGAGCGATTGACCGACTCGTATCCGTCCTTACTGAACGATATCGTGTAGTCGGTATTGACCGGCAAGGAGAGCGTCCGTGCACCGCGATCGGCCGATGTCCGTGTTGTTAACACCGTTTCATCATCGCTGATGACGCGAATGTTTGCGCCGATGCTCTCGTTGAGGACCGCATCACGCGTTCGCACGTCAACGTCGGCGCTATCGCTCGTCAGTAGGATGGTTTCGGTGGTCTCGTTGTCAACCTGGAGTTCGGTCCGCACTGAAGTGTATCCGGGACGTGTCACCTCGACATTGTAATCGCCGGCCTCAATCACCGGCGTTTCGAATGTCCCGTCGGTGCCGGTCATGCCGTTGGCTGCCAACCGGTCGGCACTCCGCTTCCACATCCGAACGGTCGCGTTCTGTAGTGCTCCCTCGGAGTCGACAACCTCAATTGTCGCTTCGGCCTTTGGATAGAGGGTTGTCTCAACCCGGTCGCCCTCGTAGTCCTCAACCTCAATCGGATGGTTTCTGATGTACTCCTCGTGGCTGATCTGGATGGTCAAATCCTCGTCGCGCGGCACCTCCATCCGCGCGACCCCGTCGACTAGCGATGGGCTGGATGTTTCGTTGTTGTCCCACTGTGCTGTCACTGTTGCGCCAGAGACCGGATCATCGTCGGGCGTTGAGAGCTCAACCTCAAGGACAACCCGGTCATCGGACTGCGCCGCAGCGGCCCCGGCGCCAACACCGATGGCGACCACAATGACGGCTATGGCGACAAGCGCAATACTCGCGCTTCGAAGCCGGTACATACGTGAGTGGTGGCGATGCCCCTCCTTAAACACGTTCGGATATCTGCCGTCGCAACAGTGACCGACACGAACGCTGATTATTCTCCGGTGGAAATCCCGATACGATGGTTACGTGGAAGCGGGACTTCGCGAGTGGACTCATCGTACTCGCCCCGGTGATCATCACCGTCTGGGTGGTTGTGTGGCTTTACAATACCATCGCGTCAACGCCATTTCTGGCCGTTATCGACGAGGCTCTCTTGGCCCAACTCGGCGCCGCCTGGGCGGTAGAGTTCGTCCGTGTGATCCTCACGCTGGCGGTGTTCCTGTTGGTTGTTCTCGCGGTCGGCTATCTGATGCGCACCGCCATCGGATCGGTCGTCGAGTCCCGCATTGATCGGGCGATCAACCGTCTCCCTGGGCTTCGGATGGTCTATAACGCCTCGAAGATGGCCGCCGAAACCGCACTCGCAGGAACCGACTCATTGCAAGAGCCGGTCAAGATCGAGCCCTGGGATGGTATGCAGATGACTGCCTTCCGCACGGGCAAACGGACCGACGACGGACGGGTGGTCGTGTTCATGCCTACCGCCCCGAATATCACGACCGGATTCGTCATAGAGGTTGATGAACAGGATATCACCGAGACCGACGAACAGGTTGAGGACGCGCTTACCCGACTGCTGAGCGCCGGATTCGGCGACAGCCGTCGGGGTGCCGACTCCCCTGTCCCCGGTGGGTCGTCACCGACGCCCGACAGCCCGACCCCGGACATCGATGACTAGCCGTCCTGTAGGCGACGGTTTTTATGTCTCGCTTCCATGCCTCTTGGTACGCGAACCCGCCCCAGTGTAAAAGTTGAAATGAATATTAACATTTTTGCGGTGGCACCCTGACACCTGATATACATGTCTGATGAGGTCGCTAAAGGGCTCGAAGGCGTCGTCGTTGCGGAATCCGAGTTGAGCTACATCGATGGCGCGGCAGGGAAACTACTCTATCGTGGCTATCCGATCCAGGAACTGGCCGAGCGGGCGTCCTTCGAGGAGGTTCTGTATCTGCTCTGGGAGGGCGACCTCCCGACGCGCGAGGAACTTGAGACCTTCTCGACGCAGATCCGCTCTGCACGCTCAATCACGCCGGGGGCGATCGACACGCTCGAAACGCTCGCCGAGGAGGGTGCTCACCCGATGGTGGCCCTCCGGACAACCGTCTCGGAACTCGCGACCTCCGATCCGGACCACGACGCCGATCCGCGCGATCTTGAGGCGACTCGACAGATGGGCCGCCGGATCGTCGCGAAACTGCCGACGATTCTCGCTGCCTACGAACGCGCGCGACAGGGCGAACCGATCCTTGAGCCCAACCCCGACCTCGGACTCGCAGCAAACTTCCTGTACATGCTTACTGGCGCCGAACCGGATCCGATCGGTGCCGAAACGTTTGACCAGGCGATGATCCTCCACGCTGACCACGGGCTCAACGCCTCAACGTTCACCGCAATGGTGATCGCCTCGACACTTTCCGATATCTACGGGTCAGTGACCGGCGGCATTAGTGCGCTGTCGGGGCCACTTCACGGCGGAGCCAACCAGGATGTCATGGAGATGCTCATCGAGATCGATGAGACCGGTATCGACCCAATTGAGTGGGTCACACAGGCGCGTGACAACGGCCACCGTGTCCCTGGGTTCGGCCATCGCGTCTACGACGTGAAAGACCCCCGGGCCCAGATCCTTGAGCGTCGGAGCCAGGAACTCGCCGAGGTGGGCGAGTCAAAGTGGTATGAGTACACCGCGACAATCGAGGAGTACCTCTCTGATGAGCTCGGTCTCGGCGAGCAGGGCATCGCGCCGAACGTCGATTTCTATTCGGGATCGGTCTACTACCAGCTCGGGATCCCGACGGACCTCTACACTCCGATCTTCGCGATGAGCCGGGCGGCCGGCTGGGTCGGGCACGTGCTTGAGTATCGCGAGGACAACCGGCTCATTCGTCCACTCTCGAAGTACACCGGCCCGAAGTCAGCCACGTTCGTCCCGCTAGAGGAACGGGAGTAACCGCCAGTAATACGGGCTGACAACGGCCTCAATGGCCGCTGCGATGACAAAGAGGACGAACAGCCCGAGGAGCACGCGGTAGGCTGTCTCAATTTCACCCGCAAGTCTGCCGCGACTGGCTGTCCCGGTGGCGTAGTGCCAGGCGATGACACCCAAGTGCAGTCCGACCCCGCCGGAGATGAGTAACCCGGGTATCTCGACGAGTCCGTGTGGAACCACGAACGCAAGCAGCACCGCCGGAGCAACCTCCAGTTGAAACAGTGCCCCCAGGAACGCGCCGTTGAATCCAAGCGAGAGTATCGCTGGTACACCTAGACCTAGTCCGGCAAAACTCTGTGCGGCGGCGACCTGCCAGTTGTTGGCGGCGTAGCGAACAAACTGTCCGGGTGGTGTCGTTCCTTCAAGCCGTTGTTCGATCGATGCGGTGAAGACTCCCGTCATTGTGCCACCGGCAACCCATCCAAGCCCGACCGCGCCGCCGAACACTACTCCGGCAACGAACACGTACCGCCACCGATCGGTGGTGAATCCAAGAAGGGCCTGCCACCCGGTAGCGAGTCCACGCCGTATGTGACGCCGAACAGATCCAGGGTGTGATGTCTCCTGTGGTACGTCAGCGTACACAGCCAGTTTACACAGATCTAGCAGGGGCCAGAGACCGAGAATGAGTACGAGTGGCCCCGCTGTCGCCCCTCCGATCACAGCCAGCACCGACGACACCACCCCGACGACAACGAACGCCGTGACGGCAAGTCCGCCGTATCCAAGCACGGCGCCCGGTCGGCGACGCGCGTACCCAAGCGTGTTCCGGAGCGCACCGAATACACCCACGTTGTCAACGACCACCGCTACGCTGGCGAAGGCGAACACCAGCCGGACCGCCGGAACCACTACGAGTGCCCCGAGGACGCCAACAGCACCGACGAGCACCCCCGCCACCTCAGAGGCAAGCGTTAGGGCCAGCCCGAGGCCACCGATGACGCCCACGTATCCAGTATAAGTCATCACCTCCGCGACGACCAGTCCAATGAATGTTCTTGTGTCACGGAACGTACCGTCAACGGCATCACGCACACCGTCGCGTCCTCTCAACCCTCCGTAAGCCCCGTGTAGCTGTCCGGCAGAGACGGCCGCATTCAACGTGATTAGGACACCGAGTGACGCGAACGCAGCGACCGCAAGCGGGACAGTCACCTCCGGGATGAGAAGCACCGCCTGTAGTTGCTCGATCTGACTGGTCGAGAGCGACACGTCCGTTGGCTGGTCAATCGGAATCGGCCCGACGTCCGCAAGTAGCGTCGTGATTGTATCGATCCGGCCCGTCTGCCAGAGCACGAGGTATCCAATCGCCACGGTGATCAGCGGCAGTGTCCGGGCCACCATCGGGACGGCTGTCCCAAGAAGATAAAATGGGAGCACGTCCCGCGACTGCGACACGTACGTCCGGTAGGCTGCCCGGACGGCAGCACCCAGTTGCATCATCCCTCCGTATCCGCGGCCAACCAAAGAGCGTTGGGTGGCCGTCCATCCCGACCAAGTGTTCCGGTGTCAATCCCCGGATTTTAGCCAATAGCATCCATCTTCCCGGTATGCTTTCGATCGACGATGTCCGCGCGGCGCGCGAGCGGGTCGACGACATCGTGCGACATACTCCACTTGAGCGTTCACACGCGTTTTCGGCACAGACTGGAGCGGAGGTCTATCTCAAACTTGAGGTCTTCCAGCGCACCGGTGCGTTCAAGATTCGTGGAGCGAGCAATCGCATTCGGACCCTCTCGCCGGAGGCACGCGAGGCCGGCGTCGTGACCGCCAGCGCCGGCAACCACGCCCAGGGTGTTGCACTCGCGGCCGCCCGCTCGGGTGTCGACGCGACAATCGTCATGCCCGAGTCGGCGCCGATCTCGAAGGTCCAGGCAACGCGAAACTATGGGGCTGAGGTTGAACTCTTCGGGGTCGATTACGACGCGGCGGCCGATCGGGCGCACGAGATCGAACACGAGGAGGACCGCACCTACGTCCATGCCTTCGATGACCCGATGGTCATGGCTGGCCAGGGCACCCTCGGACTCGAGATCGCAGAGGACCTTCCTGACGTTGATCTCGTGGTCTCTGCCATCGGTGGCGGCGGGCTGATCAGCGGCGTTGCGACGGCAATCAAGGCCGAGACCGGCGCCCGGGTCGTCGGGGTTGAAGCCGAGGGGGCTGCCAGCGTACCCCAGTCACTCGCTGCTGGTCGCATCTACGAACGTGACGCCGTCGAGACGATCGCCGACGGAATTGCGACCCGTCGCGTCGGCGACCAGCCGTTCGAGGTTATCCGCGAGCGGGTTGATGATGTCGTCACGGTTTCTGACTCAGAGATTGCACGGGCGATGATGCAGTTGCTTGAGCGCTCGAAGGTCCTCGTTGAGGGGGCCGGCGCTGCCCCACTGGCGGCGCTGCTTTCGGGGGCGATCGACTACGATGAGGGCGAGACGGTGGCCATCGGTCTGTGTGGCGGAAACGTCGATCTCAATACGGTCACGACGGTCATCATGCGTGGGCTCATTGAGGCCGGCCGGTATGTTCGTCTGCGGACCGTTCTTCGGGACCGTCCGGGCGCACTCCGCGATTTGATCGATGTGATCGCCGAACTGGGGGCGAATATCTACGCCATCCAGCACGATCGGACCTCCCGCGAGATCGGGATGGACGACGCCTGGGTCGAACTCGATCTGGAGACGCGTGGTCCCGATCACGTCGATACGGTGCTTGAGGGACTTGATGCGGCGGGCTACGAGGCCGAGCTGCTGGTGTAGGTCGGGCGGTTCTTATCCGTTCGTCTGCAATCCTACCCGTATGTCGCTGGTCGCGTTCGACTTTGACGGCACGCTGTCGGAGTCGGAGATGACGGTGTTACTTGCAGAACAACACGGTGTGACCGACGCGGTCGCCGAGATCACCCGGCAGGCGATGAACGATGAACTCGATTACGCCGAGAGCCTCAGACGTCGCGTCGGACTGCTTGAGGGTCTCCCGGCGACCGAGGCCCAGGCGGCCTTCGATGCCGTGCGGCTCCGTCCGGGGGCAGGTGACCTCATTGCGGCGTTATCCGCGGCCGGCGTCGAGACCGCCATCCTGACCGGCGGGTTCCGCCGTGGCGTTGAGGCGGCGCTTGATGCTGCTGGTGTGTCGGTCGATCACATCATCTCGAATCAGATTATCATCAGTGATGACCGTGTTACCGGCACTGTTGAGGGGCCGCTCATTGAGGGAACCAAAGATGACGCGCTTGCGAACCTCGTGGCGACGACTGGCGTCACCGAGACTGTCGCGGTCGGCGACGGTGCCAACGATCTCCCGATGCTTGCGGCTGCCGATCTCTCGATCGGATTCGACCCTCACCCGGCGGTCGCCTCAAGCTGTGATCTCCTCGTTGAGGATGTGGCCGCGTTGCGCCAGACCTTCGAGGAGCACAATCTCCTTTGACCTCCTCTCCGCCCTGAAGGGCGAAGATTCCCACGGCACCGCGCCGCTGAGTTGGGAGTTTCAGGGTTGCGGTCCAGTCGGCATGACGGGACTGCTGGCGGTGAGGAGAACGGAGTTCTCGTTCGCACATCAGAAATCGAAGAGTTCTGAGGACGGGGCCAAGCCGCCGTTACTCCTATCCCGGCATGGGATTCAGAGGTACCGTGCGTTCGGAATCCACAACCAGCGGCCTGAAAGGGAGTCCTTCAGACGTGGTGTGGGCCGAATCCCGATAGTATCCGTTTAACAGGACGGCGGAGCCGCCTCGGTGCGGTCATGCCTACGTCTCGATTGCGTATAACACTCCGGGATAGTTCAGTCCCGTGGAAAGATTCCCAGTTGTCGGCTTTATCCACACCCTGAAGGGCGAGGCTTTCGGGTTGAATCGTCCGTAATCGATTCGGCGCGAACTGCTATCCGGTCAAAAGAGGCTGCTGTGGACGGGTGGGATCAGCTGCTCGTCGTCGGTCGGTGGTGACCGGGTGTCGGTGACTGCCTGCCCATCGACCCCCTCGGTAAGGAAGTCAGCCACCGGTGGCCCGACACTCTCCGGCTCGACGAGGAACGCGTCATGGCCGTGGTCGGACTCGACGACGTGGTGAGCGACGGTCGCTTCGGTTTCACGCAGTGCGCCGGCCAGTTCGTCAGCCTGTCCGACGGTGAAATGCCAGTCCCCGGTGAAACTCATGAGCAACACCTCGCCCTGGAAGGCCGCCAGTGCCGCGCGATCGTTTTCATACCCTGCAGCGAGATCGTAGTTGTCCATCGCCCGCGTGAGATACAGATAGCTGTTGGCGTCGAAGCGTTCGACGAACTTCTCGGAATTATAATCGAGATACGAGGCGACATCGCGATACGGGAAGTACGATGCGGCGCGGTCGGCCGGAAATGCGTCCCGCTGGGCTTCGCGGCCGGCCGCCCGGCGGCCGAATCGCCGGTTCATCGAGGCCTTCGAGAGGTACATGACATGCCCGAGCTGCCGGGCGAGTGCAAGCCCGTCGTCGGGCGGTGACGCCCCGTAGTAGTTGCCGCCGTTCCAGTCTGGATCGGTCATAATCGCCCGACGGGCGATCCCGTCGATCGCCAGACACTGTGCGTCGAGGCGTGGCGCGGTTGCAATTGGAACCGCTCGTCGAAGATCATCGGGATACTGGACCATCCAGTCAAGAACGTTCATTCCCCCCACAGACCCGCCGACGACGGCGTGGAGTCGACCGATTCCCAGTTCGTCAAGGAGCCGTCGCTGGGCGCGCGTCCAGTCGCTGACGGTCACCGGTGGGAACGACGTGCCGTAGGGCTCGCCAGTCTCGGGATCCTCGCTTGCCGGCCCGGTGGTGCCGTAACATGACCCCGGCAGGTTCGGACAGATCACGTAGTACTCAGTCGTGTCGATCGCCTTCCCGGGCCCGACGATGTCGGACCACCACGCGTTGGCCTGTCCGCCTGTCGGCGGTAGCTCTGTCCGGTGTTCCGGCGATCGTCGCGTCGCGACGTGGGAACTGCCGGTCAGGGCGTGACAGATCAACACCGCATTGTCGCCGTTGAACTCGCCGTAGGTCTCATATGCCATCCGCAGGGTGGGGATGGTCTCGCCGCAGGCAAACTCAAATTCGCCTAAGTCAACGGCGTCAACGATCGTCGGGGACATCTACGCGCCTCCACTCGGTCCGACCAGTCCCCTCTCCGGTGCCTGGGGGATCGCTATCCGCCGTGTCATGCTTGATGTGCATATTTTATTGCCAGCGTATTACTAAGCCTTCCGGTCTCGGCGTCCCACCGGCGCAACGCCCATACGCTTCGGTCACCTATCCAAGTCGATGGTATCTCACGAGCAGGCGACCTTCGGCGGCGGCTGTTTCTGGTGCATTGAGGCGGCGTTCAAGGAACTTCCGGGTGTCGAGACGGTCACCTCTGGGTATGCTGGTGGCCACGTTGCGGATCCGAGCTATGAGGCCGTCTGTGCCGGCGAGACGGGTCACGCAGAGGTCGTCCAGATCGAGTACGATCCGACGGTCGTCTCCTACGAAAAGCTTCTGCAGGTCTTCTTCAGCGTTCACGACCCAACCCAGCTGAACCGACAGGGCCCCGATGTTGGCTCGCAGTACCGCTCGATTGTTCTCTATCACACCGATGAGCAACGTGAGACAGTCATCGACTATATCGACCGGTTAGCCGACCACTACCACGACGATATCGTCACCGAGGTCGAACCGCTTGAGACGTTTTATCCGGCCGAGGACTACCATCAGGATTACTTCGAAAAGAACCCTCAGGATGCCTACTGCCGGATGCACGCGGCCCCGAAGGCCGAGAAAGTCCGTGAAAAATTCGCCGATCAGCCATCAGAAGCCTGAGCGGTCACTTGCTGGTTGGCCCTTTTGTCTAGGTACGGGCGGCTCAGACTTCGTCATCAGGGGCGTGCCGCTCAGCCATCCGTTTTGCCTCCGTCGCGTACCGGTCGCGATCCTCCGACGGCGTCGGTTCGAGCGCCTCGCGGTCAAACGTCTTTGCGGCCGTAACATCGATTTCATACAGCATCGCCCCCGAGAGTTGTCGGCGGTGATGCGCCTGCCCGTCGCGTGTCGCGTACACGAGTGTCACAAGATCCTCGTCCCAGAAGTCCCGCTCGACGAGCCAGCATTGGACGGTCTCCTCCGCCATTGTCTGCCGTTTGCCCCTCGCCGGCTTGTACCTGGCGTCCGCTTGACCCGAAACGCCCAATCGGATCCACCACCTACTATAGCGCGGCATGGATGAGGTCGCCCTCCGTGAGCGTGCTGGCTCGCTCCCGACGGCCCCCGGCGTCTACGTCTTCCGGACAGCCGATGCCGACGAGACGACCCCACAGTCTGACGGCTTCGATCCGGATGTTGCCATCGGTGCCGATCACGCCGACGGACGCGTTCTCTATGTCGGCAAGGCGGTTGACCTTCGTGACCGTGTCCGGTCGTACACCGATCCCCGGAGCGAGCGGATCGCGAACATGGTCGACCGAGCCGCCACCGTTGAGGTCGCCGTCACCGAGACCGAGACCCAGGCGTTGTTACTCGAGGCCAATCTCATCAAACGCTATGCCCCGCGGTACAACGTCCGGCTGACTGACGACAAGTCATACCCGCTGATCCAGTTTACCGACCACGCGGTTCCGCGGATCGAGATCACCCGTGATCCCGAGGAGGGGGCAACCGTCTATGGCCCTTACACCGATCGTGGCCGGCTTGAGACCGTTCTCAAGGCCATCCGCGATCGCTTCGGTCTCCGGGGGTGTTCCGATCACAAGTACGCCAACCGCGATCGGCCCTGTATCGACTACGAAATGGGGATCTGTTCGGCCCCTTGTACCGGCGAAATCACCGAGACCGCCTACACCGCCGATGTCGAGCGGGCCAAACGGTTCTTTGAGGGGGATACGAGCGTACTTGCTGACCCCCTCCGGGCGGCCATGGAGGCGGCGGCCGAGACCCAGGCCTTCGAACGCGCGAGCACGCTTCGGGACCGTCTCGAAACTGTCGAGGAGTTCCACGGAACCGCCGCTGACGCGGTGCGTGATCGTGGTGACGACCGCGCGATCGACGTTCTTGGCGTCACCGTCGAGACCGATACCGCGACGGTCGCCCGCTTACATAGCGAGGACGGCAAACTCATCGACCGAAGCCGCCACTCTGTCGTCGTTCCTGCTGGCGAGCAACAGACACCCCGGGTGCTAGCGGCGTTCATCCAGCAGTACTACGCCGAGCGGACGCTTCCGGATGCCATTCTCGTGCCGGAACCTCTCGCTGACGACCGGATCGACGCCTGGCTCGCCAGCGAGGGGGTCGACCTCCGGGTTCCCGGGGCCGGTCGTGACGCCCGGCTGGTCGAACTGGCGATGAAGAACGCGCGAACGGGTACCGATCAAATAGACGGACAGGCCCGAACGCTTGCAAAGCGGCTTGGACTCGATACCGACGCCGTCCACCGCATCGAGGCCTTCGACGTCAGTCACTCCGATGGAACGGCCGTTGTCGGCAGCAACGTCGTGGTGGTTGATGGGACCCCCGAGCGATCAGCCTACCGTCGCAAGCGCCTCACCGACGAGAACGACGACTACGCCAACATGCGCCGACTACTCGAATGGCGCGCCCAACGTGCGGTTGAGGGCCGCGACGACCGCCCAGCTCCCGACCTGCTGCTTATCGACGGTGGCGTCGGACAGTTGCAGGCCGCCCGAGACGCGCTTGAACATGTCGGATGGGAGCTCCCAGCCATCGGGCTCGCAAAGGGCGACGACGGCGACCGTGTCGTCGACACCGACGGTTCGATCGAGGTTCCTGACGCCGCTCGATCGGTTCTCGGTCAGGCTCGCGATGAGGCCCATCGCTTTGCTGTCCAGTACCACGAGACGCTCCGTGACGACGTCTCGACTCCGTTGGACGCCGTTGAGGGGATCGGTCCCGCCCGTCGCGACCGACTTCTCAGGCGCTTTGGAAGCGTCGCGGGTATCCGTGAGGCCTCACGGGAGGAACTCCAGCGCGTCGAGGGAATCGGTGCGGCTACCGCCGATCGGCTCGCCCGGAGTCTCTGAGACCGATACGACCACACCCATTATGCCTATCACGCTTGATCTTGCCACCGATCAGTATGCACCCTACTGTTGCGGACTTCGTTGAGTGTGCCCGCGATCACCACGGCGTCACGGTCACTCCTGAAACCTTCCCCGACGGAACGAAGACGGCCGCCGATGCGGCCGACGCCATCGGGTGTTCAGTTGATCAGATCGTCAAGAGTATCGTCATGCTGGTTGACGACACTCCGGTGGTCGTCCTCACAAGCGGCGCTAACCGCGTTGACGAGGACGCACTGGCCGATCACTTCGATGCGACCAGCGCCACAAGTGCCGATCCCGAGACGGTCAAGGAGACGCTCGGCTGGAGCATCGGCGGCGTCCCCCCGTTTTGTCACGAGACGGCGGTGCCGGTGCTTCTTGACCGAACACTCGAGTCCTTCGAGACGGTCTGGGCCGCCGCCGGGACACCCGATGCGGTCTTTCCAATCTCGCCCGAACGCCTCGTTGCCATCGTTGATCCGGAGCCGGCGGCGGTCGTCGTGTGAGTGGTCAGACCTCGTCGGGGGCCTCGAGCGCCCGTTCGCTGATCCGGACGCCCTTGCCGGCGAGGAACCGCGTCCGTCGGCGAGCGAACTCCTCCTCGTCAGTACCCTTTGTCGCGAGAACGTACACCTGAGCCTTCCCGGCCGGCCGCATCGTCCGACCGGCCCGCTGGGCCCCTTGGCGGCGTGACCCACCGAGCCCGGAGGCGATGATGGCGACTTCGGCCTCGGGGAGATCGATCCCCTCGTCGCCAACCCGCGAGACGACGAGCGTCTCGAGTTGTCCCGACCGGAACGCCCCGAGGTGGCGCTCGCGACGGGCGTGTGGCGTTTCGCCGCTGAGAAACGGCACCCCGAGCGTGTCGGCGATGGCCTGCCCCTGTTCGAGATAGTCAACGAACACCAGCGTCTTTGCCGGGGAAGTTGCCTCAACGAGTGCTTGGACCTGTGGTACCTTTGCCGGGTTGGTTGCTGCCAGCCGTCGACGGTCGTGGCCCTCGGCGGCAACGTATTCGTTGCGGGCTGTCTCGGAGTCCCAGGGAAGATACCGGAGTTCGATCTCGGGTTCGGCGACGTAACCTGCCTCAAACAGGGCTTCCCAGTCGGTCCCGATTGGCGGGCCGATAAGCGTGTAGATGTCGGTCTCCTTGTCGTCCTCACGGACCGGCGATCCGGTTGTCCCGAGTCGGGCCTTCGACTGGAGCCGGGCGCTTCGTCGGGCAATCGGACTCGGAATGTGCTGGCACTCGTCGTAGACGATCAGCCCCCACTCGCGGGCATCGAAGAGATCCCGGTGGCGGTCCATCCCGGCGATCTGGTAGGTCGCGACCGTCACGGGGCGGCGCTGTTTGCGTCCACCGTGGTACTCGCCGACCTGTGACTCCTCAAGGGTGGTGTTCGCGAGCAGCTCCGTCCGCCACTGCGTGGCCAGCTGTCGGCTGGGCACGAGAATCAGCGTCTCTCCGCCGACCGCAGCCATAATCGCCATCGCGGCGACGGTCTTGCCCGATCCGGGCGGGCCGACGAGCACGCCCGAGCCGGCTTCCTCGAAGCGCTCAACCCAGTCGCGCTGGTAGTCGCGCAACTCAAGCGTGACCGACAGCTCAAGGGGTTCACCACGCTCAAGGTCGCGGTCGTCCCGAACGGGATACCCGGCCTCATAGAGGGTGCGCTTGATCGCGGCGACGGCCTCCTCGGCGACCCAGGCCTCGGTTTCGGAGATCGGGGCCCGGAGGTGGCCATCCTCAAGTTTCGTCCGGGCGACATCGGCCATCAGCGACTCCGACTCAGCCTCTAGGACAACGTAGCCGTCCTCGTGGGTCACCAACCGGAACTTTCCTGCCCGGGTCCACTGGTCGATGATCCACTCCTCAAGTCGTGGCGCCCGCTCGGGGAGTACTCCCCGGATCGTCTCAAGCAGCCGGTCGACCGACTCATAGGGAGCCCCCCAGATGTCCTCGGCACGGATCTTGTAGAGATACCGGCCGTCCTCGACGGTTACCAGCCGAGCAAACTGCGCACATCGCGCCCGGGTGAACTGTGTCGGGTGGTCGATAACGATTTCCCGGCGATCTGGGAAGGGGACGACCCGCTCGGTACGGGCGAGATCGTCAACCGTCCCTGGGTAGTATACCACCGGGTCGGTCTCGACGTCGAGCCGCTCAACCTCCCCGGCCTCGACGAGTGGCGCGATTGCCGTCTCGACGGCGGCTTGGGACCGCTCAAGCTCCTGTGCGAGATCGCTGGCGGTTGCGATCGGCCGTCCAAGCGATTGGAGCGCCTCGTTGATCGCGTCCATATCGAGGTCTATCGCGGACTCGGTCTCCTCACCCGCCCCGGCGTCGCCGTCGTCTGTCACGACTGCCTGTTGGGGCTCGACCCGCAAGTGTGTCTCGGCTCTTTGCCGTCCGGTGGATCTCCAGTCGAAACAAAGGGGTGTGACAGGCTACCGCGCCTCAGAATTCGGCGTCAGGGTCGGGGGCGACCCCGTCGGTGACGTCCACCGCGAACTCCGCTTCGAGCTCGCGGATGCGGTCACGGATGTCGGCGGCCAACTCGAACTCAAGGTTGTCGGCGGCCTCCCGCATCCGTCGTTGGAGGGCCTCAATCTGTTCGGCGGCCGCCTCGGCATCCGCGGGCGTGTCGCCGGTCACATCGCCCGTCTCGGTCTCGGCTCCCGGGAGATTCGTCTCGCCGATTGGCTTGTCGATGGTCGTCGGGGTGGTCCCGTGGGTTTCATTGTACTCCTGTTGGATCCGGCGTCGGCGCTGGGTCTCCTCGATTGCGCGCTCCATCGCGTCAGTCGGTTCGTCGGCATACAGCACCACCTCGCCGTTGACGTTCCGTGCGGCCCGACCCATCGTCTGGACCAGTGTGGTTTCCGATCGCAGGAAGCCCTCCTGATCGGCGTCTAAAATCGCCACCAGTGACACCTCCGGGATATCGAGCCCCTCGCGCAGCAGGTTGATCCCGACGAGGACATCGAGTTCGCCGAGTCGCAACGACCGGATGAGTTCGTGGCGCTCGAGGGTGTCCGTCTCGTCGTGCATGTAGGCGACGTCGATCCCGGCCCCTTCGAGGTACTCGGTGAGATCCTCGGCCATGCGCTTGGTGAGCGTCGTTACGAGCACCCGCTCCTCGCGATCGATCCGGGTGTCGATCCGCTCAAGGAGGTCCTCGACTTGGCCTTCGGCCGGTTCGACGGTGACTGCCGGATCAACGAGGTGGGTTGGACGGACGATCTGTTCGACCACCTGTCCACTAGTCGAGCGCTCGTACTCGCCAGGCGTTGCACTCACATACAGCGTCGTGTCGGTCTTCGCCTCGAACTCCTCGAAGGTCAGCGGACGGTTGTCGTAGGCCGTCGGCAGCCGGAACCCGTTTTCGACAAGCGAGTCCTTGCGTGACTTGTCGCCCTCGAACTGGCCGCGGATCTGCGGGATTGTCCGGTGGGACTCATCAATGACCGTCAGAAAGTCATCGGGGAAATAATCGAGCAGGGTGTACGGTGGGTCACCAGGCTCTCGATCGGAGAGATACACGGAGTAGTTCTCGATGCCCGAGCAGTAGCCCGCCTCCCGGAGCATCTCCAGATCGAAGGTGGTCCGTTCCTCGATCCGCTGGGCGGCTACGCGGTCCCCTGTCCGCTCGAAGTGACGGATCCGGTCCTCAAGATCCGACTCGATCGCCTCGATGGCCCGTTCGAGTTGCTCGTCTGGAATCGAGTAGTGCTCGGCGGGGTGGATCAACACGGCTGGCTCCTCGCTTTTCACGTCGCCGTCAAGCGGGTCGATCTTCATTAGCCGGTCAATCTCGTCGCCCCAGAGCTCGGCCCGTACGGCATAACGCCCGTACATCGGATAGATCTCGACGGTGTCGCCGCGCACCCGGAAGGTCCCCTGCGTGAAGTCCACGTCGTTGCGCTCGTAGTTAAGATCAACCAGCTGCTCAAGAAGTGCTTCCCGGCCGATCTGCTGGCCGCGTTCGAGTCGAAGCGCCAACTCGGTATAATTCGATGGATCCCCCAGCCCGTAGATGGCCGACACCGAGGCAACGACGATCACGTCCTCCCGGGTCAATAGTGAGCGGGTTGCTGAGTGGCGTAGCTTGTCGATTTCGTCGTTGATCGAGGCGTCCTTGTCGATATAGGTGTCTGAACTCTCGACGTAGGCCTCCGGCTGGTAGTAATCGTAGTAGGAGACAAAATACTCGACTGCATTATCCGGGAATAGTTCCCTGAACTCCTCGTAGAGTTGCGCTGCCAGGGTCTTGTTGTGCGCGATGACCAGCGTCGGCTTCTGAATCTCCTCGATGACCCACGAGACCGTGTTAGTCTTGCCTGACCCGGTCACCCCAAGGAGGGTCTGCTTGTCCATGCCCTGCCGGAAGCCGGCGGCGAGTTGCTCGATCGCCTCGGGCTGGTCGCCAGCGGGATCAAACGGTGCGTCGACACGAAACGGGCGCTCGACGTCAGGGCGATCCGGAGAGAGCGGGCCGGCGTCACTCATCGGCTTTTTTTGGATTTCCAATCGTATCAAGGACACGCTCCCCCGTGGTACGTGATACCATTACTGTAGGATTTCAAATATCATCATCGTTCACAACGGTTAAGTCCCCACCATCCGATGCTGAGGATACACGGAGAGTCACCGGCCAACGGCTGTTGGGTCGGCAGGCTCCCCCGGAACCACACCAACCATGACACAGTCCAACGACGACACGGACAAGGTCGCGAGTCGCGTGCGAACAACCGATCCGATGATTCGGGACGTCGATAACGACGCTGCCCGAGAATTCCGCGAGAAGCTCAACAACAACGACTTCGTTTTCGCGCCGGGTCTCTATCACGCCCTTGACGCCCGCCTGGCGGAGATGGCTGGGCTTGACGCCGTCTATATGTCCGGGTATTCCACCGTGCTCGGCCAGTTCGGCTTCCCGGATCTTGAGATGGTGACGATGACCGAGATGGTCGAGAACGCCAAGCGGATCGTCGAGGCCACCGACCTGCCGGTAGTCGCGGACTGTGACACCGGGTACGGTGGCGTCCACAACGTTCGCCGTGCCGTCCGTGAGTACGAGAAGGCGGGTGTCGCTGCCGTCCACATCGAGGACCAGACGACGCCCAAGCGCTGTGGCCACATCGCCGGCAAGAAGGTCATCTCCCGTGAGGAGGCCGAGGCGCGCTTTAGTGCCGCCGTTGACGCCAAACAGGACGAGGACACCGTCATCATTGCCCGAACTGATGCTTATGGCTCTGCCAACGGCGACTGGGACGAACACGTCGAGCGCGGCCGCATCTACGCCGACGCCGGCGTTGACCTGATCTGGCCCGAGATGCCCGATCCCTCGCGCGAGGACGCCATCGCCTACGCCGAGGAACTCCATGAGACCCACCCCGAGGTCGACCTTGCGTTCAACTACTCCTCCAGTTTCGCCTGGAGCGAGGAGGAAGACGCGTTGACCTTCCAGGAACTCGGCGACCTTGGCTACAAGTACATCTTCGTCACGCTGTATGCGCTGCACTCCGGTGCTCACGCCGTCTACGAGGACATGAAGAACATCGCCGAGAACGACGAGCAAGGCCAGATGGATCTCGAGGACCGGTACCTTGATCACCCGACCGAGAGCCACCACGAACTCTCCTTCGTGCCGCGCTTCCAGGACATCGAGGCGCAGTTCGACCCCGAGGCTCAGCGTCGCATGGCAGACTCTGCCGGGTTCACCGAGGAAGAGGACGAGCCGCTGGTCTCAAACGACGACTAACGCGCTTCGTCGTCGCTCATCTCACGTTTTTTGCCGGTCCCAGAACCGCTTGAGGCCAACCGATAGCAGATCCGGTGTCACTGTCTCAAACTCGTCAGACACGTACTCGTTGAGACTGTCCCACCCCTCTCGGGCGTACCGTTCGTCAACGAGCACGCGAACGCCGACATCTTCCTGCCCACGGATTACCCGGCCGATCGCCTGGCGCGCCTTCCGGACCGCCGGGATCGCCAGCGCATACTCGAAGCCGACACCGGTTTCCGTACCACCAAAGGCCCGATCATAGGCCGCCCGGATCGCCTCGGTGCGAGGGTTTGCGGTGTCAACGATCGGCACCCCACAGACGACCGCGGCCGCCAGTCGGTCGCCGCTGTAATCGACCCCCTCGGTGAGCGTCCCTCGGAGGCTCGTCACGAGCACCTTCGCCGATCCGGCAAAAAACGACTGTTTGAGCCGGTCGGTGGTCGCCTCGTCGCTGGCCGCATCAAGCAATACCGGCTTGTCGATTGTCTTGAGTACGTTGCTGGCCCACTCTGCCTCCCGGTAGCTCGGCATACACACGAGGACGTTCCCCGGAACGGTTGCAACCGTCCGGATCGCATCAGCGTAGACCGCCCGAACGTCCCCACCGCCGGCGGCATCGAGATTCCGAGAGTGATCGGGATCACCGCGGTTGCCGTAGGTGAACTTCGGCGCCGCAACGGCGAAACTCGCCCGATTTTCCGGGGGGAACTGCAGGCCGTACTGACGGGTTACGACCGGCCGATCAGCCGTCTCTGCGAGGTGATCAAGCCCTGTGACCGTCGCGAAGACGTCCATTGGCTCAAGGGTAGCGCTCATGAGAATCCCTCCACCGAATTCGGCGAGCCGTTCACCAATGGCATCCCCAGGGACGCAGTTGTGCAGGTGCAGTTGGGCTCGGTAGGTGTCCCGCCAGGTGTCACCGGCTGTGGGCGATGCTCGCTTGTGGAGGCGAATCGATCGGAAAAACCGCTCGTGGTCGCGCTCACCCCACGCCTTGAGCACCCGTGCGACCGTCGGCATCGCCCGGTCGGTGTTTTCCTCCTCGTCAAGCGCGTCGAGCACTCGATCGGCGGTCCGGCAAACGCCGCTTACGTTCGTAAAAGCGCCGACATCTGTCGCCCACTCGCTCACCGCGTCAACTCCTGGATCCCCGGGATCCCGGAGTGGAATCTTGATAGTCTCTGGGATGTTGTGCTGCCAGTCGGGGTGTTCATCTTCGAGATGGTCACCGACGAGTTCGTCGACGGTTTCGCGCAGCCCACGGAGAAACCGGATGGCGTGTTCAATGTCGTCGCGATTGTGATCGGTCGTCTCAAGCTCGGCACGAACCGCGGCCGCATCGACACCAGTCGTGGTGTCTCCGGCGCGTAGCGGCTGTCGAATCCGGTCGAGTTCGCCGATCGCCCGCTGGAGGGTCCCCTCCCCGAGTGACTCGCCCAAGAGGTCGCGGACGCGCGGTTCAAGCATGTGCGCTTCGTCACACACCAGGTAGGTTGACTCGTCGATAATCCCACCGGTGATTGCGCGTGTCGTGAGCGGATCGAACGCGTGGTAGTAGTTTCCGATGATGACCTCGCTTGTCTCAATCAACGCCGTCAGCATCGAGTGCGGACAGGTCCCGTGCTCGATTGACCGACCGATCAGTGCTTCCGTATCAAGCAGCCCCAGGCCATCCGGATCAAACGGGACCGCCTCCGCGCGATCACCGTCCTCCGGCAGTGCCTCAAGATACCGCGCGTAAAACGGACAAAACGTCGTCTCACCACCGGTCTCGTCGACCGCTGGCAGACGCTGGTCGTATGGAGCGAGTGTCTCGGCAACGGTCAGATCATGCGTGTGTTGCCGTTGTGCGGCGGTGACGAGTTCGCCCGCCGATCGCTCATCGGTCAGCGCCCGCGTTGTCTCCCGTAGACGTTCACAGCCGTCGTAGACGGTCGTCTCATCAAGCTCGTCCGTACTCCCGCGGACGTACGGACAGAGGTCGGCCTTCCCGACGAGCGTCAGTCCGGACACCTGCTGCTCCGGCGCGAGTCCCTCGTTGATCACTTCGAGATCGGATTCGAACTGTCTGAGCTGCTGCTTGACGCTCGTCAGCACGAGCACCCGCTCGAAATCCGTGTCCGGATCGCGTACGAGTGCCAGTCCAGCGGCCAACGAGAGCATGGTCTTGCCGGTGCCACAGGCCCCCTCAAGGGCGAGGTACCCGCCCTCCTGCCCCGACTCGATGGCCGTCTCGATGCCATCACGTTGCATGTCGTAGGGCGTCTCGTGGCCAAAGAAGCGTCGCCAATCCGAACTCGCCGTCACTACCGCCGATTCCGTCGCTCCCGAATAAATGGCTGTGGATCGGTCCCCTCAAGATTCAGGTGGGTTGACGCGCAACGAGCAGCCATGGAACAGGCGGACGTCGTGACGGCATTTCTCCGTGCCGATCACGAGATCCTCATCGGTCGGCGCCCCGAGACGGCGCCGACGTTCTCGGGTCAGTGGGGGGCTGTCTCCGGGTACATTGAGGCCGGCGAGTCTATCAACGCGGCAGCGGTTCGCGAGGTCCGCGAGGAGGTCAGTCTGACCGTTGACGATCCGGTTCGCGTCGGCGATCCCATGCCTGTCGAGGATCCCGCCTCGGGCCATCGATTTACCGTCCATCCGTTATTGTTTGATGTCGAGAGTCGGGCGGCCGAGCCGAATCACGAGTTCGAACGGATCGAGTGGGTCCAGCCGACAGCCATCCTCCGGCGTAACAGCGTCCCCGGACTCTGGGCGGGCTATCGACGGGTTGCCCCCACTATCGAGTCGATTGCTGCTGACGAGACCCACGGAGCAGCGGCCCTCTCGCGCCGGGCGCTTGAGGTCCTCCGCGATCGGGCCGGGGCAATTGCCACCGGGTATGAGGAGGACTCGATCGTGTCGGTCGGCGCCCAGCTGCGCGAGGTCCGTCCGAGTATGGCCGTCGTCCGCAACCGGATCAATCGGGCCCTCGCAGCGGGTGGCTCCGATCCCGTCGCCGTCGAACAGGCCGCTATCGATGGTCTCGCCCGTGCCGATCGTGTCGACGCTGAGGCGGCAACGACGGCGACAACCCTCGCCAACGACGCGAATATCATGACCCTCTCGTGGTCCGGGACCGTCCGACAGGCACTCGAAGTAGCTGAGTCGGTGGCCGTTGCCGTCTCGCAGCCCGGTGAGGAGGGGATTAATCTCGCCGAAACACTCGCCGCTGAGACGACCGTCTCGATCTATCCCGACAGCGCGATGGCGGCCGTCCTTGCCGATCGGCCGATCGACTGCGTCCTTGTCGGTGCGGATACCATTCTTCCCGATGGTGATGTCCTCAACAAAGTCGGTACCCATCTCCTCGCCCTCGCAGCGGCCGAACACGAGGTTCCCGTCTACGTTGCTGCGGCGAGCGACAAGGTCGCCCCCGAGCCGATTGCGCCCTCGAACGCGGCCGATCCGACAACCGTCTATTCTGGCACGGCGGCGATCACGGTCGACGCACCCATTTTCGAGACGACGCCGGCGTCGCTCATCACCGGCTACGCGACAGAAAACGGCGTTCGCGAGGATGTTTCGGCGATCGCCGACGCCCATCGTGACCGTGCTCAGCGCGTTGCCGCCATCGTCGACACCACGTAGCACTTTTGACCGGTCCGATCGAACGTCTGGTGGTGGCTGTGACGAGATGTTACCCCCGCTGAGCCCCGTGTGATGAGGGGTTCACCTGAGCCACCGCATTCCTCTCGTGATGACGCTTCTGTGTCTTCAATGACTGTTATCGCAATGCTGACGACGAGTGCCGGTGGTGGCAACTCGACGCGGAAACTTATCTTATCGAGTACAACGAAACACCAGACGCGTCAACACCGGGTTCTCTCGCGCCGCAACCGGCGCTGCTCGAACGCGGCCTGAATCATCCAACGGTACCGTCAGCACTTCCCCTGCTGTTCCTTTGGCCATCGGCGAGGTCGGCATCCGGATCAAAGAGAACGCTTGGGTGTCGACACTCAGAGAGCTGTCGCTCAGCAGCGGTGCGCCTCACAGAAGTCCTCGAATCCTCAGTCAGCGGCCTGCTGGCCGTCGCGAGTGGCCGGCGGTTTACCGTCGATTGCGGTCCGTTCGCGCTCGTCGTATGTCGGGGTATCCTCGGGGTTCAGTTGGCCGATGCCGTAGTTTGCGGTGAACCGATCCATCATGATTGTCCATTGGAGTTGGGTGTATTAATAGTTTCGATCATGTACGTTCATGAGGGACCGTGGTTATTCGACGAAAACTGACTTGCCGGTGCGCGCCAACCTTCTCTCATGAGCGGATCGACATCGACATCCTCGGCGGACGGGTCGCTGGCGACGATTGCCGTCATCGATTATGGTCTCGGCAACCTTCGCAGCGTGACCCGCGGGCTCGAACGGGCTGACGCGACCGTGAGTATTACCGACGATCCGGCGGAGTTTCAGGCGGCCGACGGGATCGTCCTGCCCGGCGTCGGCGCTTTCCGCGAGGGCGTCGAGAATGCCGGCCCCTATCGTGATGCCCTGCTAACGGCAGCCCAGAACGGGACCCCGCTGTTCGGGATCTGTCTCGGTATGCAGATGCTCCTGACCGAAAGCGAGGAAGCCGAGCGTGCCGGCCAGGGTGATGTTCGCGGGCTGGACCTGATCCCCGGGCGCAACGTCCGGTTTTCCGCCGGTCAGACCGTCCCACACATGGGCTGGAATGAACTCTCCGTTGAACGCCCGCACCCGCTCGTTGAAGGAATCGACGGCCAGTACGCGTACTTCGTTCACTCATATTATGCCGTCCCAGACGACGATACCGCAACCGTCGCAACGACCGACTACGGCGTTGCTTTCCCGAGTATCATCGCGAACGAGGCCGGGACCATCTTCGGTACGCAGTTCCACCCCGAGAAAAGCGGCGAGACCGGTCTCCGAATTCTCCGGAACTTCGTGCGCTTCTGTGCGGAGACGGCCTGATCACTCGGGCTTGAGCCCGTCCTCCTCAACCCGCATGACCGCCTCGCCGTCGGCCAGGTTCGGCGCGTCAACGAGGCGGACGATCCGCTTGTTCCCCTTGGACTTGCGGAGGTAGATCCGGAACGTCGATGTGTGTCCCAGAATGTTTCCGCCAATCGGCTGAGTGGGATCGCCGAAGAACGAGTCGGGATTCGACGCCACCTGGTTGGTGACGATCACGGCAGTATTGTTGAGGTCACCGACACGCATGAGATCGTGCAGGTGCTTGTTGAGCTTCTGCTGGCGCTCGGCCAGTTCGCCACGGCCGACATACTCCGCCCGGAAGTGTGCTGTCAACGAGTCCACACAGAGCAACCGGACGGGATATTCGTCCTCCTGGCTCTCGCTGGCGAGTTCCTGGGCCTTCTCTGCGAGCAGGATCTGGTGATTCGAGTTGAACGCCTTCGCGACGTGGATCTGATCGAGGACAGACTCGGTGAGTGCTGTCATGGCCTCTTCATCGCCGGGCTCGCCCTCAATGTCGCGCTTCTCAAGAAGTGCGGCAATCGCGTCGTCGGGAAGTCCCCGCACCATGTCGTCGATCCGCTCCGGCCGGAAGGTGTCCTCGCTGTCAATAAAGATCGCCGATCCGCCTAACCCCCCCTTTTCGGGTGGAAGTTGGACGTTCACACACAGCTGGTGGGTCACCTGTGACTTTCCGGCCCCGAACTCGCCGTACACCTCTGTGATTGACTGTGTCTCGACACCGCCCCCCAGGAGATCGTCGACCTCGTCGATCTTCCACTCGAGTTTGCCGATCTGTTCACGCCGCTCAAGAACGGTTGCCCCCGTCTCGAAGCCGCCGATGTCTGCCTCCTCGCGCGCTGCCTGTACGATATCGGCCGCGGTCGAGTCACCGACATCCGCCGTGTTCGAGAGTTCCCCCGGACTGGCGACCGCCAGTCCCTGATACGAATCGAATCCGGCGTCGCGGAGCTTTTCGGCTGTTGCCGGCCCGACACCCGGGAGTTCCTGTAAGTCATCCGTTGCTGCCATACCCGGGATTCGTGCCCACTCTCACATAAACACTGCCCCACCCGTTAACAGGCCAGTGAAAGTAAAACTCCACGAAACCTCGCGGTGATGCGTCGGGGTCCCAGTCATTCCCAGGGGTGATTCCCCGGCCGGTCCGGCCAGAGGGGGTGCCACGCCGACTCGTCGTCCTCAACCGGGAGCTCGCCGAGCAGCGAACCACGGAGCTTGAACTCCTCGGTGACGTCGCGCTCCTCATCACCGGTTGGAACGAACGGATAGAACCGCCCGCGCTCGAAGGAATAAATCCAGTAAGCACGCTGTTCGTCGACAAAGCCGATCACTGCCGCGAGTAACGCCTCGCGGTGACCACTATCGAATAAGGCCGACGCCGCAAACTGGAGTACACTCGCTAGCGTCTCGGCCGTCTCTGCGCGGAAGACCAGCCACTGGAAGCCATAGGTGTCCTCACGCGCCGTTACTGCCTCATCGGTCGTTGCCTCAACGACCGATCGGAGTTCGTCGATCGTCGTCTCGGCGTCATCGATCTGAAAACACAACGCCGCCTCGCCAATCGGCTCGTAGCCAATCGTCTCCATCTGCAAGGCGGCGGCACTGATATCCAGCAGGTCTTCGGGGTCGCCCGCCGGCCGGTCGTCGGACGTATCATCGGTCGCGAACAGCCGCTGCATCCGATCGAACAGTCCCATCGTGATCGTTTGTCTGCCGTGACGGATTAGGCGAGTTCGGCCTGTAACTCCTGTAGCCGTTCGATTCGGTTCTCGGTCGTCGGGTGCGTCCGGAAGAGCTTCCCGATGACCCCCGAGGATACCGGGATGATGAAGAACGCGTTCATCTGTGATTGTTCTCGGAGGTCATCGGAGGGGACGCGATCCATCTTCCCCGAGATGCTCAAGAGTGCTGATGCCAGTGCGCTTGGATTCCCCGTGATCTGGGCGGCTCCCCGATCGGCCGCGTACTCGCGGTACCGCGAGAGCGCCCGGATTAGAAGGAAGCTCACAATCCAGGTGATCAATGACGCACCGATGGCGACCACGATGCCACCGTTGCGGTTCCGGCCGCCACCGAAGAATGCCCCGTATCGAACCACCATGAACGCGACCGTCGACAGGAATGATGCGATCGTCATCACCATCACGTCGCGGTTCTTGATGTGCGCGAGTTCGTGGGCGAGGACGCCATCGAGTTCCTCCTCGTCGAGGGTCTCAAGTAGACCGGTCGTGACACAGACAACAGCGTTTTCCTGGTTCCGACCGGTCGCGAAGGCGTTCGGCGTATGCGAGTCGGCGACGGCGACATCAGGCTTGGGAAGGTCGGCCTGCTGAGCCAGTCGAGTGACCCGCTGATGGAGGTCGGGGTACTCTGCCTCTTCGACACGGCTGGCTCCCATGCTTCGAAGCGCGAGACTGTCGCTGTAGAAGTACTGGACGAACGAGAGCCCCCCGACGAGCAACAGTGCGACGACGGGCGCCGTGTTCAGCACCTCAACGAGGACCACGACGAAGCCGATGTACAACACGGCGAGCAGCCCTGCTGTCACCAGCATGCGACCCCGAAGCCCCCAATCCGTCTGCCAGTTCATGTGTCATGTAGTAACCGGCGAGCAAGTATAAACCCGCCGTCCTGTGTGGGTGGCCATAGCAACGGTTAACCGCCCACTTCACGTATTACTGGTAATGGCAGAAGCACGCGCGATCTGTCCCCGCTGCGGCGAGCCGGTCACCGTCGATCGGGAGACTCGGCTCCAGCGTGGCGATCCCGCGCTGTGTGACCGATGTTATCTCGACTCGTTTGACCTGATCGATGCCCCCGACCGGATCGAACTCACCTACTGCACCCAGTGTGGGGCCGTCAAGCGGGGCAAGCGCTGGGTCGATGTCGACGCCGACGACCGGATTGACCTCGCGATTGACGCGGTCCAGGAATCGCTTGGTGTCCACGTCGATGCCGAGCACGTCACCTGGCGCGTCATCCCTGAACAGATCGACGAGACCACCATCGATGTCGAGTGTCGTGTCTCCGGCGCGGTCCGGGAGACACCAATCGAGGCTTCGACAGTTGTCCCGGTGAAACTCTCCGGCGGGACCTGTCAACGCTGTGGCCGAATGGCCGGCGGGTACCACGGCGGAATTGTTCAGGTGCGCGCCACCGACCGGGAGCCGACCGACGACGAGTGCGATCGAGCCCGTGAGATCGCATGGGAGATCGCGACCGACGCGGCGGATGATGGCGACCGCGAGGCGTTCGTGACCGACATCGTCTCCGTCGACGGCGGGCTCGACATGAAGGTCTCGACCCCGCAGCTGGCCCGACAGATCGCCAGCCGGATTCAGGAGGCTATAGGCGGCACGCTCTCGGAGTCAGAAACACTCGTGACTGAGGACGGGGATGGCAACGAGGTATATCGGGTAACCTTCGCGCTCCGACTCCCGGCGTATCGCCCAGGCGATCTCATCGATCCCGAGGACGGCGATGGCCCCGTACAGGTGCTCTCGGTCCACGATCGGCTGACCGGCCGGCGGCTCACTACTGGCGCCGAGTACACGAGCGATCCAACGCTTGATGCTCAGCGCCTCGGACACGTTTCCGACGCGATCGAGACGACGCTAGTGGCCGTCGAGGATGACAACGCCGTTCAGATTCTTGATCCGGAGACCTACGAGTCTCGCACGGTCGCTCGCCCGTCGGATGTCACCTTTGACGGCGACACCGTGTGGGCCGTTAGGACCACTGCGGGATTGTTCGTGCTTCCGGCGGCGCATGTCTGAGCAGCCACTGGCAGCGATCGTTCCGAAGCACCGCGGTGAGGCGCTGCTTGAGGCGCTTCGAGACGAGGGGGTCTACGATCCCGATCGACAGATCCGCGAGCACGGTGACGGCACCCTTGCGATTCCCGTGACTGCGCCGCCGGAGACGGATGTCATTGAGGTCGCCCGACAGGTGTCACCGACCTACCGAGAGCGAGACCTTGAGACACTGCTGCGCGACCGGGGCTGGTCCGAGGACGACCTGGCGTCGGCGCCTTCCTCTTGGGCGGTCGTCGGGTCGGTCATTCTTGTTGCCATTCCGTCGGCATGTCCGGATGAGACAGCTGTCGGCGAGGCGCTCCTTGATCTGCATGGCCACGCCGAGACGGTCCTCGCCCGCGAGGGGATTGACGGTCCACGCCGGACACCCGACCGACGTGTTATTGCCGGCTCTGGTGATACCGAGACAATCCACACCGAGCACGGCGTCCAGTACGCGCTTGATCTTGCTGAGGTGATGTTCTCTCCCGGAAATAAAGCCGAGCGTGCCAGGATGGCGGCGGCAGTCGCCGCTGATACCCCTTCCCCGGCGATGGCTCCGGAGACGGTCCCTGATCAAATCCCGTCGGCAGCCACCGAGACGACCGAGCGCGTCTTCGATATGTTCTCCGGGGTCGGCTACTTCACGCTCCCAATGGCGGTCGCTGGCGCAGAAGTCCTTGCGGCCGAGATCAACCCGACGGCCTTCCGGTATCTCATTGAGAACGCACAACTCAACGATGTGGGCGATCGCGTCGGAGCCTACCTCGCAGACTGCCGGGATGTGGTCGTCGATCCCCCGGTTGACCGGGTGGTCATGGGCCACTACGACGCGCCCGAGTATCTCGATACCGCCCTCAAGGCGCTGGCTCCCGATGGCGTTTTACACCTCCACGCGGCCGTCCCGACCGCGGTTGCGCCGGACCGCCCCGCGTCGGCACTTGAGACGGCCGTGGCAGCTGCCGATCGGTCAATCGTGTCGATGACCGCCCGGGAGATCAAAACGTACGCCGAGGGAGTCACCCACGTTGTCATTGATACCCGAATCCGGTGATCTTCGTCCGATTCAAGATAATTCGATGATCTTATATGTGTGGGTGCGTTACGTATTGACATGGCAGCTTCACCAGGTCCCCACGGGCACGACGATGCAACCATCATCGGCTCGGTTGACGGTGACGGCGTCGGACAGGAGTACGTCATCGCCGACATCACAGAGGATGGGGCCTGGCTCGCAACGGAGATCACTGACGCCATCGAGCTTGACTCCTGGCGATAGGGCCGGGCCGATGCGCAGATTTTAGTCATCGCCTCCGATACTCCGTCGGTATGCAACACCGCGCAGTCGAGACAACCGCGGAGTATCTCGGTCGCTTTGAAACTGGACGAGACTGGCGCACCCAACTCGAAGAGCTAGCGGCGGAGGTTGATGCCGAGGCGGCGTGGTTCACGGCCATGGGGGCCGTTCAGGACGCCGAACTCTGGTATTACGATCAAGACGACAAAGAGTACATGCCGATCACTGTCGAGACACCGCACGAGGTGGCAGCCTGCGTGGGGAACATCTCGCGCCTTGATGGCGAGTTGTTCGCACACACCCATGCCGTCCTCTCAGGCCCCGACGGCGAGACCATCGCCGGTCACCTTGAGGCCGGAACGACCTTCGCCGGTGAGGTGCACATGCGGGTGTTCGATACCGAGTTAGTCCGGAGCTACGACGAGCCGACCGAACTTGACCTCTGGCTGTGATCGTGTCCCGTCTCGCGTCATTGCCGTGCGCGCGTGACCGCCAGTCCGGTCGGAGGCGGGTGCCATGAGGCCCGAAGACGAGCAGTACTTCGAGCGGATCGAGGCGGAACTTGACCGTGCGATGGCCGTTGCAGAGGAGGCCAAGACGCGTGGCGATGACCCGCGACCGGAAATCGAGATTCCAACCGCTCGCGACATGGCCGACCGGGTTGAGAACATCCTCGGAATTGACGGCGTTGCCGAGCGAGTCCGGACGTTTGAAACCGAAACGGACCTCAGCCGCGAGGAGATTGCGCTCGCGCTCGTTGAGGATTTTGTCGAGGGGCGGGTTGGCGATTACGAGACCGACGCGGGCACCGTCGAGGGGGCCGTCCGAACGGCCGTCGCGCTGCTCACTGAGGGGGTTGTCGCCGCCCCGATCGAGGGCATCGACCGTGTTGAGGTCAACCAGAATGACGATGGGTCGTCCTACGTCGCCGTGTATTACGCTGGCCCGATCCGCTCGGCCGGCGGAACCGCCCAAGCCCTGTCAGTGCTGGTGGCCGACTACGCCCGTACCCTCTTGGGCATTGACCGGTTCAAACCCCGCGACGACGAGATCGAACGGTACGCTGAGGAGGTCGATCTCTATGAGTCTGAGACCGGCCTTCAGTACGCCCCCAAGGACAAGGAGACGAAATATATTGTCGAGCATTGCCCGATCATGCTCGATGGGGAGGCCACCGGTCAGGAGGAGGTCTCCGGCTATCGCGATCTTGAACGCATTGACACCAACGCGCCCCGTGGGGGGATGTGTCTCGTCCTTGCGGAGGGAATTGCGCTGAAGGCGCCGAAGATCAGACGGTATACCCGGGATCTTGAGGACCTGGCCTGGCCGTGGCTTCAGGATCTCATCGATGGGACCATCGGGGGCCACGACGACGAGACCGGGGAGGAGACGACGACCGTCACCGACGAGGACGAGACGGCTGCGACGACGGCCGGACCTCCCCGTGTCGATGCGAGTGACAAGTATCTCCGCGACCTGATCGCCGGACGCCCGGTCTTCGGACACCCAAGCGAACCCGGGGGATTCCGGCTACGGTACGGTCGCACTCGCAACCTCGGTGATGCGACCGCCGGCATCCACCCCGCGACCATGCGGATTACCGAGGATTTCCTGGCACCGGGCACCCAGATCAAGACGGAACTGCCCGGAAAGGCGGCCGGTGTCGTCCCCGTCGACTCCATTGAAGGACCGACCGTTCGTCTCGCAAACGGTGATGTCCGCCGGATTGACGATGCGGAGGAAGCGAAGGCGCTTCGGAACGGAATCGATCGGATCATCGATCTGGGTGAGTATCTCGTCAACTACGGCGAGTTCGTCGAGAACAACCACGAACTAGCCCCCGCCTCGTATGTCTTCGAATGGTGGACGGCCGACATGCAGGCCGCCGGCGCCGATATTCAGGCCATGCGGGACGACGCGTCGGTTGATCTTGCGACCCCAGCGCCGACGACCGCCATCGAGTGGGCCCAGACCTACGACGCACCACTCCATCCGACGTACACCTACCTCTGGCACGACATCGATGTCGATCAGTTCGATGCCCTCGCGGCGGCCGTCGCCGACGGCGAGGTCGTTGAGGACGCCCTTCGGATCCGCTCTGACGTCGCCGCGATCCTTGAGACGCTGCTTGTCGAGCATCACCAGGGTGACGATCGGATCACACTCCCCGAGTGGCGACCCTTGGCGGCGTCGCTCGGCGTGACCGAGGACCTCAAACGCACGTGGACCCTTGATGATCTGTCGACCGAGGTCCGCGAGTGGCCGAACGCCATGCGGGCGGTCGAAGCGGTCGCTCCCTTCGCGGTCCGCGAGCGGGCTCCGACCCGGGTCGGCAGTCGGATGGGCCGTCCGGAAAAATCGGAGGACCGCGAGCTCTCGCCGGCGGTTCACACGCTATTTCCCATTGGCGAGGCCGGCGGCGATCAGCGTGATGTCGGGGCCGCCGCCAGCCATACTGACTCACTCTCGGACACTCCCGGTGAGGTCGAGGCTGAGGTCGGCATCCGGGCCTGTCCGGACTGTGATATTGAGACGTTCTGGCCGCGCTGCCCGGAGTGTGGATCGCACATCGATCCTCGATATACCTGTCCAGAGTGTGGCCAGGAACTCCAGCCCGACGAGTCCGGGCGGGTCTACTGTGAGCGCTGTGAGGTTGAGGGCAGCGCCGTCGAGTCCCGGCCGATCGATGTCAGAGCGGCATACCGCGAAGCGCTTGATGCGGTCGGCGAACGCGACAACGCCTTCGAGATTCTCAAAGGAGTCAAGGGCCTGACCTCGGCACTCAAAACCCCGGAACCACTTGAAAAGGGCGTCCTCCGGGCCAAACACGACGTATCAGCGTTCAAAGACGGGACCGTCCGCTATGACATGACTGATCTGCCGGTAACGTCCGTCAAACCGGCGGAACTGGGTGTCTCCGTTGACCGATTCCGCCAGCTTGGATACGAGGAGGATATCCACGGTGATCCGTTGCGCCACGAGGATCAGCTGGTCGAGCTCAAGGTCCAGGACGTGATCCTCTCGGAGGGGGCGGCCGAGCACATGCTCAAGACCGCCAACTTCGTTGATGACCTGCTCGAATCCTATTATGGGCTTGAGCCCTACTACGACATTGCGGAGACCGATGATCTCGTTGGTGAGCTGGTCTTTGGGATGGCACCGCACACCTCTGCGGCCGTCGTTGGGCGCGTGCTTGGATTCACTAACGTCGCTGGTGGCTACGCCCACCCGTATTTCCACGCAGCCAAGCGCCGGAACTGCTTTCATCCTGCGACGACCATCCGCTATACCGACGCGGACGGCTGGCATCGCACCTCGATCGAGACATTCGTCGAACGCCGTCTTGCGGATCCCCGTGAAGACGACTTTGGCACCCTCATACAGGAGCTTGATGGCACAGTCACCGTTCCGTCGCTTGACGCGACCGGCCAGCCGACGACCAGGCCTGTCGAGGCCGTCTCGAAACACCCCGCACAGGATCATCTCGTTCGAATCCGGACCCACGGCGGGCGCCAACTGACGGTCACGCCCGATCACACGATGCGACGCTGGACCTCCACGGGCGTCGAGGGGGTTTCGGCCCGTTCACTCGCCGAAGGCGACCAACTCCCGGTTCCCACTCTCGACAGTGACGCCTCGTCGAAAGCCGGCGTTGACGTCGGAGACCCACAACCGGCATACGACGGTGGGAGCGTCGCCCTGGATACGGTGGCCGCCGTCGACATCCAGCCGAGTTCCATTGATCATACCTACTCGCTGACGGTCGCTGATACGCATACCCTGGTCGCCAATGACACCTATGTCGGTCAGTGTGACGGCGACGAGGACTGTGTGATGTTGTTGATGGATGGACTGCTCAACTTCAGCAAGGCCTACCTGCCAGACAAGCGCGGTGGGAGTGTTACCGCCGACTCACGGCTTCTCGTTGTCGATCCAGAGGGTGCCGTGCGTGTGCTATCAATCGAGGAGTTCTGGGACGCGCTTGAGACGCCCGCCAAGCGCGACGGCAAGTTCCGGAAGAAGCCCTGCGTGGCCGAGGGATGGCAGACCTATGCCTTTGACGACAACCACCAGGTCACCCTCCAGCCGATCGAGAAGGCCATCCGGTACCGGGCAGCTCCCGAAGCGACCCTGCTTGAGGTCGAGACCCAGCGTGGCCGCTCGATCACGATCACCGAACACCACAGCCTCTTCCGGTACGACGACGGGATTGAGGAGGTTGCCGGCGCCGAACTCGCGGCGGATGATCTGGTCGTTGCTCCGCAGTCGTTCGCGGTTGAGCCAGTCGAGACGACCATCGATGTCGCCGCGTGTGTTGAGACGCCACGGGTCTGTGTTGACGGCGGTGTCGCCAGGGAGCTTCCCCCAATCGGTGCTCGTCCTGACGGCGGCTCGGCGATCGAAAGCCCCGACACGATGGACTCCGTCCCGCTTGCCCGCATTGAATCACAACTGGCTGACACAGACCGTGATCTGCCGGCGGATCTCAGGATCTGTGGGGAGAGAGACGACTCCGGGATTCGCCGTCACCTTGAGGTCGATACCTCACTTGCGTGGGTGCTTGGTGCCTTCGTCGCCGCTGGTGAGGTGATTGATCATCATCCGACGATCCGGACTCCCGATCGTTCCGTCGCCGACCGTATCGCGGAGGCGGCTCATTCGGCGCTCGCGTGTGATCCAACGATCCGCTCGACCGACGACGGACACGCGGTGTCATTGCCGCCGACCTTCGCCGCGGTACTTGCTGATCTTGATCTTGCACAGCCTCAGTCGATCCCGCAGTGTATCCGCCGTGCCCCCCGCGATGTCGTGGTTGCATTCCTCAAGGGACTTGAGCGTGTGTCTGCGGGCCGGCCTCTCGTTCGGACGACCAGCGAGTCCCTCAAAGACGGCGTTGTCTTTCTTCTCCACCGTCTGGGTGTGGTCGGGACGATCGATTACGACGAGACAGCTCCAGGAGCCTCCCGGTATACTGTTTTGCTGCCGTCGGGGATGGACACCGACGACCTGACTGACGGCGATCCAATCGATCGGACCCTCGCGGTGTCGGTGCCACAGGCGCTAATCGAGCTCCAGGCGATCGACCACCCGGCGATTGAAGCGGCGCTCCCGACGCCCCTTGACCCTGCCGACGATATCACGCTCGCGGAGTTGCGTGCGATCGTTGACGCGCTTGCCGACCGATCGCTTCCTGCATCGGCCGAACGGCACATCGCGGCGCTTGAACCGCTCGTTGCAGGCGACCTTGCGTACCTGCGTGTCGAGGACATCAACCGCGTCGGCTACGACGGGTATCTGTACGATCTGCAGGTGGGGGGAGAGCCCATCTTTACCGCCGACTGGCTGTACGCTCACAACTCGATGGACGCTCCGTTGGTGATGTCCTCACGGATCGATCCCGCCGAAATCGATGACGAGGCGCACAACATCGACATCATGGACGCCTATCCCCGGGAATTCTACGAGGCCACCCGCGAACTTGCCCACCCGGAGGAGGTTGAGGCGATGACAATCGCCGAGGAGCGTGTCGGCACCGACGACGAGTATCACGGCTTCGCCCATACCCACTCGACGACCGACATCGCAGCCGGTCCGGATCTCTCGGCGTACAAGACCCTCGAAAGCATGACCGAGAAGATGGACGCACAACTGGAGTTGGCCCGTCGACTCCGCGCGGTCGATGAGACGGATGTCGCCGAGCGGATTATCGAGTACCACTTCCTGCCCGATCTGATCGGCAATCTCCGGGCCTTCTCGCGTCAGGAGGTCCGGTGTCTGGACTGTGGCACGAAGTACCGTCGGATGCCCCTGACCGGCCAGTGTCGTAACTGTGGCGGCGATGTCACGCTGACCGTCCACGAGGGGTCAGTCTCGAAGTATCTCGACACGGCGATTCGGATCGCCGAGGAGTATGGCGCTCGTGATTACACCAAACAGCGCCTTGAGGTCCTCGAACGTTCCATCGAACGAATCTTCGAGGACGACACGAGTCGACAGAGTGGGATTGCTGATTTCATGTGATACGCACTGTTCGGACAGCGTCAAAACCAAGCCACCGCCGTTCGTAGTATACCCGTGGACTACGACGCGATCGTCTTCGACAACGACGGGGTCCTCGCCCGGATCACCGAACGCGAGGCCGTCCGCGAGGCCATTGCCGACACGCTCGCCGAGTTTGGGGTCGAGAATCCGCCCCAAGAGCATATCGAGCGACTGTTCGGTGTCACTATCGAGGACGTCATGGCTGTGTGCTCGGAGTACGACATCGATCCGGCAGCCTTCTGGGAGCGCCGTGACCGCAACGTCGCCGACGCCCAGATCGAACTGATCCGCGCCGGCAGGAAGGATCTCTATGACGATGTTGCCGCGCTTGATCGACTTGAATCGCCAATGGGGGTTGTCAGCAACAATCAACACGAGACGGTTGAGTACATCCTGCGCCACTACGGTGTCGACGAGCAGTTTCACACCGTATACGGCCGACAGCCGACACTCGAGGACGTGCGACGCAAGAAGCCCGAGCCGTACTATCTTGAGCAGGCAATCGACGATCTAGGGGCCGACCGGACCCTCTATGTCGGCGATAGCCCTTCGGATCTTGTCGCGGCACGGCGAGCCGGTGCCGATGGGGCCTTTGTTCGCCGTGATCACCGTGTGGATACCGAGTTGCCACACACCCCCGAATACGAGGTCCGCTCGTTACACACCCTCGTCGATCAGCTTGAGGCCTGAGAGCGTCGCCCTCTCCTGCGGTCGGTGAATGGACAAACCTATACGATCCCACTGGAAACATCGGATTACTATGAGCAATAAGTCGCGAGCGAAAAAGAAGCGGCTCGCGAAACTTGACAAGCAGAACAGCCGGATCCCGGCGTGGGTCATCCTCAAGACCGACCGGGATGTCATGCGCAACCCCAAACGGCGCTCGTGGCGGCGTAGCGACACCGACGAATGAGCAGCAACGAGTTCGAGGAGCGGGTCATGACCGTTCCGCTCCGCGATGTGGGTGCCGCTCCGAAGAGCGAACGCGCCGACAAGGCCATGACGATCGTCCGCGAACACCTCGCGAAACACTTCTCGGTCGCCGAAGACGATGTCCGTCTCGACCCCTCAATCAACGAGGCCATCTGGGCCAACGGCCGCTCGAACCCGCCGAGTTCGCTTCGCGTCCGTGCCGCCCGGTTCCTTGAAGACGGACGCGGCATCGTTGAGGCCGAACACGCGGAGTAAGACTTGCTTCAGGCGTCGTTCTCGGGGTCACCCCACGTCGGTGTGTTCGCGATGGCGACCGACGAGTGTGTGGTCCTCCGGCCGGATCTCGACCCGGAACAGGTCGACGCGATCGCGAATGAGCTCGACGTGACGCCCATCCAGACGACCGTTGGTGGCTCCTGGACCGTCGGCGCGCTCGTCGCTGGCAACGAGAACGGGCTCATCGTCAGTAGCCGTGTCACCACGCCCGAGCGTGACACCCTCGCGGAAGCAATTGACGGCACCGTTGCTGAACTCCCTGGACCGATCAACGCCGCTGGAAACGTGATTCTCGCGAACGACGCTGGCGCGTACGTCCATCCCGAGCTCTCTGCAGCGGCGGTCGAGACGATCGAGACAACCCTTGAAGTCCCGGTCGAGCAGGGCATGCTCGCGGACGTGCGGACCGTCGGCACTGCAGCGGTTGCCAACGATCGCGGGGTCCTCTGTCACCCCAAGACGACCGACGCCGAACTCGACCGGCTGGCCGAGCACCTTGCGGTCAATGCCGACATCGGGACCATCAACTACGGTGGCCCGCTGGTCGGCTCTGGACTGATCGCCAACACGGCCGGGTATGTCGCCGGCGACGAGACGACCGGCCCCGAACTCGGTCGTATTGAGGACGCACTCGGGTACATTGAGTGAGCCGGCGGCCGTCTCCGACGACTTCTTATTAGCGTTCGCGTAGGGTATCGTATGGTCACTGTGAGTGAATCGGTGTACGTTCATAGCGCGCCCGAGGATGTCTTCACGTACCTTGACGATCCATACCACCACGTCGAGGTGACGCCCAGTCTGGTCGAGGTCCGGAACGTCCGCGCGCTCGACAATGGTGGTAAGCGGGCCGATCACACCTACCGCATGGCAGGCGTGTCCGTTGACGGCGAACTTGTCGAGATCATTCACGACCCACCCGAGCGTCTCAACTTCGAACTCCGGGGAGGACTTGAGGGGGAGATTGATATTCGGATCGATCCCGAACGGGATGGGAGCCGCGTCTCGTATGCGGCGACCTACGAACTGCCTGGGCGTGTTCTCTCGCGCGTCGCCGAGCCGTTCGTCCGGCGATACAACCAGCGCGAACTCCGGACGACGCTTGAGAATCTCCGCGACCGTCTTGAGATTGGCCCTGTCGAGGCTGACGACTAGCTACACTCTCGACGCATGGGAAGTTTCTTCCGGCGTGCGCCCCGAAGGGCTGGTATGCGACTGCTTGTCCGCCACACCAGCACGGTATCGACAGTGGGTGATCAACGATGAGTGCCGCTCCCGGTCAACAGGAGCTCCAGCAGCTCTCAGAGGAGATCCAGCAGGTCTCCCAGCAGATTGAGGCGCTTGAGGCCGAGGTCGAGACGCTCCGCGCCGAGCAAAGCGATATTGACGACGCAATCGCGGCGATCAACCGACTTGAGACCGACGCGACCGTTCAGGTGCCCCTCGGCGGCGGCGCTCACGTCCGCGCACAGGTTCAGGACATCGAGGAGATTCTCGTCGAGATCGGTGGCGACTACGTCGCCGAACGCGACCGTGACGGTGCCGTTGAGACCCTTGAACACAAAAAGGACACCCTCGATGACCGCATCGACGACCTGCAGGACGACATTGCTGATCTTGAAGAGGAGTCCGACCGACTCGAACAGCAGGCCCAGCAACTCCAACAGCAACTCGTCCAGCAGCAGATGCAGGGTAGCGCCCCTGACTCGGACGAGTAGGCCATGTTCGACGGACTCAAGGACAAACTCCAGCGCTTTCGCGAGGATGCCGAAGAAGCCGCCGAGGAGGCGGCCGAGGAGCAGTCCGACGCGGAGTTAGCGACGGACCCCGCCGAGTCCGACCCGGCCGAGGAGACGACACCCGAGTCCGCAACGACGCCGCCGGAGCCGGCGACCGACACCACGGCGGACGCAACCGCCGACTCGGAGGCCGATGTCGGTATTGCAAAAAAGGCCAAGAGCCTTGCCACCGGTCAGGTTATCATCCGCGAGGAGGATCTTGATGACCCCCTGTGGACGCTTGAGACGGCCCTCTTGGAGTCCGATGTCCAGATGGATGTCGCCGAGGAGATTCTTGAGCACATCCGTGATGACCTCATCGGCGAGAGCCACCGCATTACCACCTCGATCGGTGACATCGTCGAAGACGCCCTCAGAGACGCGTTGATCGAGGTCACCTCAGTCGAGGGGGGTAACTTCAACACCCGGCTTGAGGCGGCTGATCGCCCGGTCGTGATCGTCTTCACCGGCGTCAACGGCGTCGGCAAGACGACCTCAATCGCGAAGGTTGCGCGGTATCTCGAACACCACGGCTACTCCTCGGTACTCGCAAACGGTGACACCTTCCGAGCCGGTGCGGCCGAGCAGATCGGCGAGCACGCCGAGCGGCTCGATAAAAAGGTCATCGCCCACGAACAGGGCGGCGATCCCGCGGCGGTGATCTACGACGCCGTTGAGTACGCCGAGGCCAACGATGTCGATGTTGTCCTCGGTGACACCGCCGGCCGACTGCATACTAGTGACGACCTGATGGACCAACTCGCGAAGATTGATCGGGTGGTCGATCCCGACCTGACGATTTTCGTTGATGAGGCCGTCGCCGGTCAAGACGCCGTTCGCCGGGCGCGCGAGTTTAACGACGCGGCGGCGATCGACGGTGCAATCCTCACGAAGGCTGACGCCGACGCCCAAGGTGGGGCGGCCATCTCGATTTCGCACGCCACCGGCAAGCCGATTTTCTTCCTGGGCACCGGCCAGGGCTACGAGGATCTCGAGGTATTCGATCCTGAGTGGCTTGTCGATCAACTGCTCGCCGAGCCTGATCTTGACCAGCCGGCTGAGGCCGAGTCGTAATCAGATGAATCCGCACCGGGGCCTGGCTCCGGGGGGCTCGTCTTAACTACTGATAAAGGCTTTAACGGCTCTGTCTCCTATTATAAACAAATGGTACTCGACAATCTGGGGAGTTCACTCCGGGGGACCCTTGACGATCTCCGCGGGAAGTCCCGCATCGAGGAATCCGATATCGACGAGATCGTCCGAGAGATCCAGCGGTCGCTTCTCCAGGGCGACGTCGAGTTGTCGCTCGTCCAGGATCTCTCGGAAGACATCAAACAGCGGGCCATGGAGGAGGATCCGCCGGCGGGGACAACCGTCCGCGAGCACGTCCTCCGGATCGTCTACGAGGAGCTCGTCGAACTGGTCGGCGAATCCACTGACCTCCCGCTTGAGGAACAGACCATCCTCCTGGCGGGGCTCCAAGGATCAGGGAAGACCACCTCCGCCGCCAAGATGGCGTGGTGGTTCTCGAAGAAGGGCCTTCGGACGGCCGTCATCCAAACCGATACCTTCCGGCCGGGGGCCTACGAGCAGGCCGAGGAGATGGCCGGCCGCGCCGAGGTCGATTTCTACGGTGACCCTGACAGCGACGATCCGGTTGCCATCGCCGAGGCTGGGCTTGAGGCGACCGCCGACGCCGACGTTCAGATCGTCGACACCGCGGGCCGACACGCTCTTGAGGAGGATCTGATCGACGAGATTGAGGCCATCGAGGCGGTGGTTGAGCCCGACCGATCGCTCCTGGTGCTTGACGCCGGCATCGGCCAGGGCGCTCGCGATCAGGCCGACCGCTTTGAGTCGGCAATCGGCATCGACGGCGTGGTCATCACCAAGCTCGACGGGACCGCCAAGGGTGGTGGCGCGCTGACGGCCGTCCAGGAAACCGGCTCGTCGATTGCCTTCCTCGGGACCGGCGAGGATGTCAAGGACATCGAGCGGTTCGAGCCCAATGGCTTTATCTCCCGGCTGTTGGGGATGGGAGACCTCAAGCAGCTGGCCGAGCGGGTCGAGCGGGCCATGGAGGAGACCGGGCAGGACGAGGAAGACTGGGATCCCGAGAACATGCTTGAGGGGGAGTTCACCCTCTATGACATGCGCAAGCAGATGGAGGCCATGAGTAGTATGGGACCGCTTGATCAGGTCCTCGACATGGTCCCTGGATTTGGTGGGGGCGGTCTCATGGACGAACTCCCAGACGACGCGATGGACGTCACCGAAGAGCGCCTCCGGGACTTCGAGGTGATCATGGACTCGATGACCGAGGGCGAACTCGCCGATCCCGATCGGATCGGCCAGAGCCGGATCCGCCGGATCGCTCGTGGTAGTGGCACCTCTGAGGACCGTGTCCGCGAACTCCTTGAGCAGTACAACATGATGGACCGGATGCTCGGTCAGTTCCAGGGAATGGGCGACGCCGATATGCAGCGGATGATGAAACAGATGGAGGGCCAAGGCGGCATGGGCGATATGGGTAATCTCGGCGGCGGCGATGGCCCCTTCTAAGCCCGAGCCCGTCTGAACCGGCCTTGTAGCCGCTGAATCTCGTCGATGAGCGTTGCCGTTGCGGCCATCAGCGGGTAATCAACATCCAACTCCCGGTACACGTACGCGATGTCCGTACACGGACGCGACAACCGCAGTCGGTTGCGCTGGGCGACCCGGATGTCCTGTCGCTGATCGATGAGTTCCTGACAGCGCTCTTCGAGTACGTCGAGCCGGCGGAGATAGCCGTCGAGTGTCGCGTCAGCAACGCCTGTTGGCGTTACCGTCCGATACTCCATTAGCTGGTCGGCGATCGGCACGAGAGCGTTCTTGCCGGTCTTGATCGCCTCGCGTTCTGTCTTAAGGCTCTCGCGTAGGAGCTGTCGTTTGTGTGTGGCCTCACGGGCGGCCGTCACAGTTGCCTGTTTACACGCCCGGTCGAACGCCGACTGCTGGGTTAAGGCGGTTGCAACCTCCGGTGTGAGTTCCTCCCGGAGACTTTCCGCATACGTCTCGCCGTACTCCTGTTCGTAATGTGAGACGGCCATCACGGTATCCTCGTAGGCAGCCTGTACCCGAGCGGCGCTGTCCGGGGCGGTCATCGTCCGGGTCCGTAACGGCGGGTGTTGCTCATTGGATACTGAGTGTGGCCGGATCGCCTCGACGCGCTCGATGAACGTCTGGAAGGCCTGTATCTCCTCATCGATCCGCTGGCACTCCACGTCAAGACACCGGTGAGCCTCCTTGAGAAGCCCCGCAATCTCTGACCGGTCGGAGTCTGGCATATCCACTTTCACGGGAGCGCAAACCTTTGGGGTTTCTAATATGTTTATCAAGCAATATAGTGGACGCAATAGCGCTCTATACCGACTCCGACGTTGAGCCTCGCGGCACCACAGACGAGCGTTTTGCCCGCTTTCTCAGAGCGATGTCCGCTCCGGTCACCCGAACCGTCCGGAGATGTAATCGTCTACGCGCTGACTCTCCGGATTGTTGAAGATCTGTTCGGTGTCACCGTACTCAGCAAGTTCACCACCGGTGAGGAAGACTGCGGTCTGATCCGAGATCCGCTCGGCCTGTTGCATGCTATGGGTGACGATCACCACGGTATACTCCTCGGCGAGGTCCTGGATCAGCTCCTCGATCTTTGCGGTCGCAATCGGGTCAAGCGCGCTTGCTGGCTCGTCCATCAACAGAACGTCCGGCCCCGTGGCGA
>Ga0207714_1000098_pt1 | contig 52470 bp, 55 predicted proteins | sample PonA232FremontCA_2_FD_187270 | JGI IMG/M metagenome (GOLD analysis project Ga0207714, IMG submission 187270) | Marine sediment microbial community from Fremont, CA, USA - Pond A23 Sediment 2 (SPAdes) | ecosystem: Environmental > Aquatic > Marine > Unclassified | place: USA: Fremont, California... | reverse complement strand
GAGCACGAGCGACGACGACGGCAGCGACCGGTAAGCCTGGTTCGAACTTGCGGCGACCCCCGCCACCCGTTACGGGTGGCGGGGTTTACCCTTTCATGACACGTTGTTTTGATTTCAGCCCTGCGGAAAGCCCCGCCCGAGCAATCAAACGGACTCTTAATCTAATACCGCCGAGCGCTCGCCGTGATTCGCGGACCTCATCTTAATCGAGTAGGGAGGAGCCGCGAGGCTCCTCCCTACTCGATTAGGCGGCCTTTGGCCGCCTAGCATGCGGGCCGAATACGACACGTCATTACATTTGTTTTGCGTTTCAACCCGCAATCGCGACACCAGCCGGCACGGCGCGATCCCGAACGGATGTCGCGTCTCTTCGCGATTGCCACAGCTCACTCGCCCGAGCTTTCCTCGGCGGCTTCCGCGTCGTCGCCGAACGCCGCGTCGCTGGCCGCGCCCGCGGCGTCGGTGGTGATGTCCACCGTGGTCGCCGCCGCGTCGGCCGTCGCGCTCGCCGCCGAGCCGGCGACATCGAACACGGCGCAGCCGCACAGGGCCGGTGCGCACGCCGCCAGAACCGCCAGGGCCGCACCCCCGCCGCGCCCTTTCGCCATCGTCTTCCCCCTGAAATGCGGTGCCGGGATGGCCGACGCTAACGCGCCAGGGGTGGAATTCGAAAGCCCGGCTCACCGTTTCGCCGTCGGCGTGACCTTGAGGATGCGTCCGTTGCGCGCGTCCGTGAGCAGGTAGAGGCTGCCGTCCGGGCCCTGGTCCACCGCGCGGATGCGGTGATCCAGCTCGCCCAGCATGCGCTCCTCGTGGATGATCCGGTCGTTCTCGACGTCCAGGCGAACCAGCATCCGGTACTTGAGCGCGCCGACGAAAACGTCGCCCTGCCAGGCGGGCACCCGCGTATGGGTGTAGAACGCCATGCCCGAGGGCGCGATGGAGGGGTCCCAGTAGTAGATGGGCTGCGCGTAGCCCGCCTTTTTGGTGCCCTCGCCGAACTGGCCGCCGCCATAGTCCTCGCCGTAGTGAATCACCGGCCAGCCGTAGTTCTTGCCCGCCTCGGGAATGTTCACCTCGTCGCCGCCCTGCGCGGCGTGCTCGTTGAGCCAGAGCGCGCCCGTGTCGGGATGCTTGGCCGCGCCCTGCGCGTTCCGGTGGCCGTAGGACCACACCTCGGGCAGCCGGTCCGGCGCCCCGACGAAGGGATTGTCCTCGGGGATCGAGCCGTCGGGATTGATCCGGATGACCTGGGCGCGGTTGATCGCCAGGTTCTGCGCACGCTCGCGCTCGCCGCGGTCGCCGATGGTGATCCAGAGGGTGCCGTCGTCCTTGAACACGATGCGCGAGCCGAAATGCCGTCCGCCACGGCTCTTGGGCGTCTGGCGGAAGATCACCTCGACATCGCGCAGCGCCATGGCGTCGCGATCCAACCGGGCGCGCGCCACGGCCGTCGCACCACCGCCCTCGCCGGGCTCGGCGAAGGACAGGAAGATCACCTTGCTCTCGGCGAAATCGGGCGCCAGCCGGACGTCCAGCAGGCCGCCCTGGCCCACGTTGTAAACATCGGGCACGCCCGCGACGGGCTCGGAAATCCGGCCGTCGGGGCCGACGATGCGCAGCCGCCCCGGGCGTTCGGTCACCAGCATGTCGCCGCGCGGCAGGAAGGCGAGTCCCCAGGGGTGCACGAGGCCGTCCGCAACGGTCGTCACCTCGACCATCGCCAGCTCGGTCTCGAAGCTGCGCGCGCTGCACGCCTGGGTCAGCGGCACCACGCTCAGCGCCGCCAGCGCGGCGGCGGCGGTGAAACGGCGTACGCGTGCGATCATGGCCCCCTCCTTCTTGCCAACGCGCCCCGTCACGTTCCGGGCACGGCGCCGCGGCGCGGCTGCGCGGCATAACCGCGATAGACGAAGCACCCCGTGCCGCCCGCGGCGTCCTGCTCGGCCAGCGCCCGCAGCCGGTCGTGATACGGCGACAGCGTGCACGCCGGATCGGTGTTCGCGGCATCGCCGGTGAGTGCCAGCGCCTGGCAACGACAGCCGCCGAAATCGATCGCGCGCCGCTCGCACGACCGGCAGGGCTCGGGCATCCACGCGGTGCCGCGGAAACGTTCGAACGCCGGACCATCGTTCCAGATCGCCGCGAGCGGGCGATCGCGGACGGTCTCGACGGTCAGCTCGGGTATGGTTTCCGCCGCATGGCAGGGCAGCACCCTACCCGCCGGCGTGACGACGAGAATGCGCCGACCCCAGCCGCCCATGCACGCCTTGGGATAGCGCGCATCGTAATCCGGCAGCACGTGGTCGATCGCCATAACCCCTTCGAGCCGGTACCGCGCGGCCTCCACCGTGGCCACGGCGTCATCCACCTGGGCGCGGGTGGGCATCAGCGCCGCGCGATTGGCGTAGGCCCAGCCGTGATACTGGGCGTGCGCGATCTCCAGGCGGTCGGCGCCCATCCCGAGCGCCAGTTCGATGATCCCGGACAGCCGGTCCAGGTTCTGCCGGTGCACCACCGCATTCACGGTCAGCGGCAGGCCGGCCGCCCGAACCGCCTCGGCGAAGGCACGCTTTTTCGCGTGACCGCCGGCGTAGCCGCCGATGGCGTCGGCCTGGGCGGCGCGGCTGTCCTGCACGGAAAGCTGGACGTGCTCCAGGCCCGCTTCGCGCAGCTCGGCGATTCCCGCTTCGTCGAGAAGCACGCCCGCCGTGATGAGGTTGGTATAGATGCCGCGTTCCGCAGCGCGCGCCGTAATCGCGGCGAGGTCGGGGCGGACCGCGGGCTCGCCGCCGGAGAGGTGGAGCTGCAGCACCCCCAGTTCGGCGGCTTCGTCGATCACGCGCAGCCATGTCGCCGTATCCAGCTCCGCCCCGGCACGGGTCAGCTCTACCGGATTGGAACAGTACGGGCAGCCCAGCGGGCACCGGTGGGTCAGCTCCGCCAGCAGGCCCATGGGCGGTTCGGGCGCGCTCATACCGCGATCAGCCCGCGTTGTTCGAGATCCACGAGCAGCTCCAGCACGTCACGCCGGATTTGCTCGGCCGGGGCGTCGTATTCCCCGGCCAGGGCGTCCACGATGGCGGTCACGCTGGCCGCGCCGTCCACACGCCGGAGGACGTCCACAGCCGTCTCGTCCGGCACCACCACCCGTTCCGGCGCCAGCACCACCCAGCGCCCGCGCGCGGCGTCGTGCCGGAGCCGAACGCCGGTGGCGAGCCGCGGGATGCTGGTCTCGTCCATGGCTACCCCGCGTGCGCCGTCGAGCCGGCCGGGTCGAACGCGCCCGGCGGAATGTTGCCCGGCGCGACATAGGCGTAATCCAGCGCGTCCAGGATCGCCCAAAGGACATCGCACTTGAAGTGGAGGGCGGCAATGGCCGCATCCTGCTGCTCGCGTGTTACCGCATGACGGGTGACGTAGCTCAGCGCCGCCTCGGCGTCGCGCGGCGCCTCGTTCAACCGCGCGTCGAAGTACACCAGCGTGTCCTCGTCGACGAAGTCGTAATTGCGCAGCATCCCGGCGATCCGGTCGGCGATCAGCGCGGGTGCGAACAGCTCGGTCAGGGATGACGCCACCGCCTCCACCAGGCTGCGCTCGGCGACGAACCGCACGTAGGCGTCGCAGGCGAAGCGCACCGTGGGCAGCGCGAGGGTCTGCGCGCGCACGACCGCCGGATCGAGGCCCAGCCCGTGGACCAGATGCAGCCAGCGCGCCAGCCCGCCATCGCCCGGATGGTCGCCATCGTGGTCCGCCAGCCGCCGGCGCCAGTGGCGGCGCAGTTCGGCGTCGTCGGTGCGCGCGATCAGCGCTGCATCCTTGCGCGGAATCGCCGCCTGATAGCAGTACCGGTTGAGTGCCCAGGCCTGGACCTGCCCCTTGCTCAGCTCGCCGTTGTGGAGCCGGGCATGAAACGGATGGTGGGCGTGATAGCGCGCCCGGCCGACCTCGCACAGGGCCGCCTCGAACGCTTCGGGCGTCCGCGGCGCCTCGCCCGGATCGTGCGGTTGCGTATGCGTCATATCCGGATCTCCAGACCGTCCTCGGCGACCGTCCAGCCCGCCGCGGACAGGGTTGCCCGCTCGGGCCCGTCGGCCGCGAGCGCGGGATTGGAATTGTTCACGTGGACGAAGATGCGCCGGCCGATGGTGCAGCCGGCGAGCCCCGAGACGGCTTCGGTCATGCTGACGTGGCCCATGCGGTGCCCCGTCTTGCCACCCAGCCCGGCGCGGATCAGCTCGTCGTCGCGGTAGAGCGTGCCGTCCACGAAAGCCGCGTCCGCGCCGTCCAGGCAGGCGCGCACGCGCGCATTGATGTCCGCGCAGGCGGGCATGAACACCAGGAACCGGCCACGGCGCGGGTCCGTGACGCGAACCCCAAGCGCCGAGCCGTCGCAGGTCGCCGCCGGCGGATCCCTGCCCTCCAGGTACAGCGGAACCTTGCCCGGCACCGCGAACGCCTCGACGGCGAGCCCGAGCGGTGTACCGGCCGCGTCGGCGACGTCGACGGACCGGTCCCGGGGCATGCACCGCCGCGGGACCGTATCGTGGGCGAGGACGCCGAAGACCGGATTCGCGTCGAGCACCCGCTGCACCGCCGGATCGGCATAGAGGGCAAACGGCTGCCCCTCCCGCAAAGTAAGCAGGCCGCCCAGCGCGTCCACGTCGCCGCCGGTGAGCAGCACGGCGGCAATGGGGCTGTCCCGCGGCCCCTCGCGGGGGTGCAGGGCCGGCGTGGCCAGGATCTGCTGGCGCAGATCCGGGCTCGCATTGATCAACAGCCAGCATTCGCCGTCCGCGCTCACCGCGAGCGCGGTCTGGGTGCGTGGCGGCACGGCCGGATCGCCCGCACGCGCCCGCCGGCATTGCGCGCAGGCGCAGTTCCACTGCGGCACACCGCCGCCGGCCCCGGCCCCCAGGACGATGGCGCGCATTCCGCGCCGGCCCGCCTAGCGGTCCCGCACGGCGCAGGCGTAGCTGTTGATCTCCATGCCCAGGGCGATCTCGATGACAGTGGGCTTGGTCCAGACCTTCTTGCGCATCGCGGCACCTCCTCGACCGTTGTCGTTGAGAGTGGTGCGCGCAGTGTCGCGTGTAAACGGGCCGCATCCGCGCTCAGCCGTTCGCGCCATGCGTCGTCCACAGGCGCCGGGGGCCGAAGGCGTCCCATGGCGGTTCCGGATCGGCGCCCGCGGCGAGCGCGGCGACCGCGTCCGCGGTGCCCGCAGCGAGGCTCAGCCCCGTCTTGAAATGGCCCAGCGCAAGGATCACCCGAGGCCGGTCCGGATGCGGCGCCACCACGGGCTGGCCATCCGGTGCCGCCGGGCGGATGCCGCTCCACACGCGTTTGCGCGCCACGTCCGGATCGACCCGGGTGAGCTTGCGGCAGCGCCCGGCGAGCGCGGCGAGCCCGTCGCGCGTGACGGTGTTCTCGTGCGGCGCCGTCTTGTCCGCGGTACTGCCGATGTAGAGGGCGTCGCTGCGCGCGATGGCGAAGCCGCCGGGACCCGTCACCAGGGGACGCGACGCCGGATCCGCGTGGTCGGGCAACGCCATGGCCTCGCCCTTCACCCCGGTCATGGGGATCGCACGCGCCCCGTCGATGGCGGGCACGGCGCGGCCGCTCGCGACAACCGCGAGGGGCGCGCGCCGTTCGTCGCGGTCCGTCGTTACGGTCACACCCGCCGCATCCGCGGCGAGGTGCCGGACCGGGGTGGCCTCGGCGATGACGGCCCCGTCGGCGCGGGCGGCCGCGGCCAGCGCGGCGGCGAAAGCGGGCGGGTCGATCTGCGCCGTGACATCGTCGAGCAGGTAGCCGTGCGGCGACTCCGCGACATGGGGCGCCAAATCGCGCACCTCCTCGGTTGTGGCCCGGCGCAGGCGCGTCGTGCCCAGGTTGGCCCAGCGCGTCGCCGCGGCGTCGATCTTGGCGTCGGCACCCTCGGCCGCGTTCGCCGAAGCGAGGATCTCGATGCGGCCCACCTTCTGGTAGTGCGTGGCCGTGCCGCCGCGCCGTTCGATGCGCGCCACGCGCTCGGGCATCGCGCCCAAGCTCTGGCGCTGGGCCGCCGCCAGCGGCGTCGTGGCGTGCGGGGCGTGCGGCATCAGCGCGCCGAGCGACGCACCGGTCGCCCCCGCACCGACGTGCCCCGCTTCCAGCACCATGACCGACCGGCCCGCAGCGGCGAGGCGCTCGGCGCAGGCCAGGCCGATCACGCCGGCCCCGATCACAATGACGTCTGCATCCATGCGTGAAGCTTCCCGCGCCTGTCGTGAATCCGCGCCCGGAGCGGACCATGCGGCCGCCGCACCGGAAGCGCGGCGCAGTGTCGCCCCCGGCCGGTCGCAGCGGCACGGCGGAAACCCGGGGCGGCCAGTTGCGCCGACCACCACGGCCGGCCTATATCCCCACCCGTCGGCTCACCCCAGCATGCGCCATCCCATGATCCAGGCGGACGCCATCGTCATCGGCGCCGGCGCGGCCGGCTTGATGTGCGCGCTCACCGCCGGCCAGCGCGGCCGGCGCGTGGTCGTGCTCGACCATGCGCAGAAACTGGGCACCAAGATCCTGATCTCCGGCGGCGGGCGCTGCAACTTCACCAACCTGGAGGTCGAGGCGTCCCGCTTCGTCTCCGCCAACCCGCATTTCTGCAAGTCCGCCCTGGCGCGCTACACGCAATGGGACTTCATCGGCATGGTGGCGCGCCACGGCATCGCCTACCACGAGAAAACCCTGGGCCAGCTTTTCTGCGATCACTCGGCGCGGCAGATCCTGGACATGCTGTTGACCGAGTGCGCCGCTGGCGATGTGACCATCCGCACGGGCGAGACCGTGCGCGATATCGGCGGCGCCGAGCGCTTCCGCGTGACCACGGACAACGCCGATTTCGAGGCGCCCAGCCTGGTCCTCGCCACCGGCGGCCCGTCCGTTCCCAAGACGGGCGCGACCGGCTTCGCCTACGAGGTGGCGCGGCGGTTCGGCCTGGACGTGCGCACGCCCGCACCGGCGCTGGTGCCGTTTACCCTGGCCGCCGAAGACCTCGAGCTGGCCCGGCCGCTCAGCGGCGTGGCCACGGACAGTGTGGCGCGCTGCGGCCGCGCCAGCTTCCGCGAGAACATGCTGTTCACGCACCGGGGCCTCTCCGGCCCGGCGGTGCTCCAGGTGTCCAACTACTGGGAACCCGGGCAGCCGGTGCATCTCGACCTGCTCCCCGAGGTCGACACCCCGGAAGAACTGGTGGCGCTCAAGCGCCGGCGGCCCAAGCTGCGCCTGAAGACCGCGCTCGCGGAATGGTTGCCCGCGCGCCTGGCCGAGCGCCTGACAGCGAACCTCTTGGGCGACCGGCCCATCGGCGACACCGCGGACCGGACGCTGCGCCGAACGCTGCACCGGCTCAAGGCGTGGGAGGTGGTCCCCAGCGGCACCGAGGGGTTCGCCAAGGCCGAGGTCACCAAGGGCGGCGTGGATACGGCGGAGCTTTCCTCGCGCACCATGGAAGCCAAGCGCGTGCCCGGCCTCTATGTCGTCGGCGAGGCCGTGGACGTCACCGGCTGGCTGGGCGGGTACAATTTCCAATGGGCGTGGTCCAGCGGCTGGTGCGCCGGCCAGGCCGTATGATCGCATGATCGCGCGCGCGGGCACGCGGTCATGCGGCGTCGGGCCTGAACCGCACGCCAATTTACCGCGTATCCCGTGACAGATCTCTGAAAGGGCCCATATCCGCCGGCCATGCAGCTCTCGGACCTCTCGCCCACGACCGTGCTGAGCGCCGCGCGCGGCGCGCCCAACGGCCTGCCCGCGCACACCCTGTCCGCGATCGCCGCGGTCGGCGTCGCGTTGACGGGGGGTGCGCTGGTGCTGGCGCGCATGACCCCGGCGCCGTCGGCGACAATCGGCGTCGCCCTGGCGCTCTACGGCGCAGCGGCGCTGATCTGCCTGCTGCGCATCGGCCCGTTCCACCCGCACGCCCGCTTCGGGCTGCCCAATGTGCTGACGCTGTGCCGGCTCGCGCTGGGCACACTCGCGGCGGGCGTGCTCGCCGCACCCGCGCTGGCGTCCACGGCCTGGGCGGCGCCGGTGGGCTGGGCCATGCTGGCGGGCGCGGCGCTCGCCTTGGTGCTGGACGGCCTCGACGGCTGGGTGGCACGGCGGCAGGCGCTGGCGTCGCGCTTTGGCGCGCGCTTCGACATGGAGGTGGACGCCCTGGTCACCGCCGTGCTCGCCGGGTTTGCGGTGGCGCACGGCAAGCTGGGCGCATGGGTGCTCCTGCTCGCGGCGCCGCGCTATGTGTTCCTTGCGGCGCAGGCGCTGGTTCCGGCGCTGCGCCGCCCCCTGCCCCCGGCGCGGCGGCGCAAGGCGGTGTGTGTGTTTCAGGTGGGCGTGCTCGCCGCCCTGGCGGCACCGCCGGTAACCGGCCGTGTCGCGGCGCTGCTGGCGGTGACGGCCCTGATGGCCCTGGTCTGGTCGTTCGCGGTGGATGTGCGATGGTGTCTGCGCGCGCCGAAAACGGAGTCGTGAACCCGCGCGCCGCCGGCATGCGCAGCGCGGCGGGCCTGGCCCGGTCCCTGTGGATGTACTACGGCAAGCCCTGGCGGCAGGCGCGGCTGGCGCGGTTCTACGCCGGTCTCCTTCCCGAAGGCGAGCTTGCCTTCGACATCGGCGCGCACGTGGGCAACCGCACGCGCGCCCTGCGCACCGCCGGCCTGGACGTGGTCGCGGTGGAGCCGCAGGCGCTGTTCCACCGCTTCCTGCGCGCCACCCTGCCGCGCGAGGGGGTGACGCTGTGCCGCCGGGCCGTCGGTGCGAGCGCGGGGGACGTGACGCTGCGCATCTCGCGCCGGCATCCCACGGTGTCCAGCGGCGCGCCCGGCTGGCCAGCGCAGGTGGCGCCCGACCCGGGGTTCGCGCACGTCGCCTGGGACGCCGCGGAGCGGGTGCCCGCCGTGACCCTGGACGGCCTGATCGCGGCCCACGGTGTGCCCGCATTCTGCAAGATCGACGTGGAGGGCATGGAGGCGGCCGTGCTCTCGGGCCTGTCGCAGCCGCTTCCCATGATCGCGGTGGAATATCTGCCCGCGGCGCTGGCGGTCGCGGAAAGCTGCCTCGACCGGCTGGAGCGCCTGGGTCGGTACGAGATCAACGCAGTGCGCGGCGAGGCCGGCACGTTCGCCTGGGACACCTGGAAAACGCCGGCGGCGGCGCGGAGCGCCCTGCGCCGGATGGCAGCGGACGGGCGCAGCGGCGACCTGTACGCGCGCCGAATGCCATGACCGCCGCGTGGCGCCGCGGGCTGGCCACGGCGGCTGCCGTCGTCTGGCTCCAGGTCGTTCTCCTCGCGCCCGGCCATCCCAATGCCGTGACGTGGCAGGCGCTGTGGCTCCTGCCGCTTGAGCTGCCCGCGTTGATGCTTGCCATGTGCGCGCTGCCGCGGCGCGCCCGCGTACCCGTCGCGTGGAGCCTGGGCGGGGTGCTGGCGGCGCTCACGGCCGCGAAGGTCGCCGACCTGAGTGCGCAGCTCGCCCTGGCACGGCCCTTCAACTGGCTGCTCGACGGCCACCTGATCGCCGCGGCGTGGGTTTTCCTCGCGGGCGCGGCCGGCATCGCGGCCCCGATCGCCGCCGCGGGCGCCATGGCGGCGCTGGTCCTCGCGGTGGCCTGGGCGAGCGCACGGGCGCTGCGCACCGTGGGGGCGGCGGCCGACCACCTGGGGCGCCGGCGAGCGCTGGCGGCCGCACTGCTCGTGGCGGTCGGCTACGGGAGTGTCGCCGCGGTGCGCTGGAGCACGCCGATGTGGCCGCCGGTCGAAGCGTTCACCGCGAAGTTCGCCGCCCAGCACGCCGCCTCGGCGTGGCGGGCGCGGCGCGACCTGGCGCAGTTCCGGAAGGCCGCCCGCGCCGATCCCATCGCACGCATCCCGGACGACCGCCTGTTCGCCCACCTGCGCGGACGCGACATGGTGCTCGCGTTCGTCGAATCCTACGGCCGCACGGCCGTCACCGACGCCGCCGCCGGGTCGCGGACGCGGGCGAGGCTGCGCGGCCTCGCGGCGGCGGCGCGGACACGCGGCATGGCAGTGCGCTCGGCCTGGCTGGAGTCGCCCACCGTGGGCGGCCGGAGCTGGCTCGCCCACGCGACGCTGCTCTCCGGCGTGTGGATCGACACGCAGGCCCGCTATCGGGCCCTGATGCACAGCGACCGGCAGGCCCTGACCCATCTCCTGGGCCGCGCGGGCTGGCGCCGCGTTGCCGTGATGCCGGCGATCACACGCGCCTGGCCGGCGGGCCGGTACTATGGCTACGATCGGCTCTATGACCGGGCGGCGCTGGATTACGCCGGCCCCGCGTTCAACTGGGTGACCATGCCGGATCAATACAGCCTGGCCGCGCTGGCCCGGCGTGAGCTGGCCGATCCCTGGGACACGCCGGTGTTCGCCGAGGCCGCCCTGATCTCCAGCCACGCCCCCTTCGTGCCCGTGCCGCCGGTGATCGCCTGGGACAAGGTGGGGGATGGGCGGATCTACGCGCGCTGGGCCGAGAACGGCCCTTCCCCGGCAGCACTCTGGCGCCGTCCGGCGCGCGTGCGCGCCTACCACGGCCGCGCCGTGGCGTACGTCCTGGGCGTCCTGCGCGCCTTCGTCAGCGAGAAACTGCCGCGAAATGCGGTGCTGATCATCGTGGGCGACCATCAGCCGGCCCCGCTCATCACCGGAATGGGCGCAGGCCGGCAGGTGCCCGTTCACATGGTCGCGCCGCCCGCGGTGCTGGCGCGCGTCGCGTCCTGGGGCTGGACCGAGGGGGCCGTGCCCGCGGACGATGCGCCGGCGTGGCGCATGGACGGGCTGCGCAACCGGCTCGTCCGCGCGTTCAGCGGGCACACGGCCGCGCCGCCCTTGCACGACGCACGCGCTGGGCCGTAGGGCAAGATGCGATCAGGTTGGTTCCCTGATCGCTGAATCTTGCCCTATCTTCAAAGGATCGCGTGCGATTCAGCGACCCATCCGGATCGCATCGCACGCTAGCAGACGGCGCATGGCGACCTGGACCGGCTACCTCGCCCCTGCGGGCTATCTCGGCGAATTGCGCACCGAGCTGCGGCGCATGGGTGTGCCCGTGATCGCCGAGCACGACCGGCTGCTCCTGGCCGAGGGACCGGCGCATCCGGCGGCTTGGGCGGCGAACGTCTGGTACGACGTGCACGCGCTGCCGGTGCCCTCGATCAAGGCGGCCGCGCGCACGCTTTCCGGGATGCAGCGCAACTGGGCGCTGCTGCCCACCACGGGATCGTACCGGCGGGCGCGTCTGATCGCGGAACAGCTTCCCTATGTCGCGTTCCGGGCGCTGCCTTTTCCGGAGCGGCCGCCCGCGGCACCGCTGGGTGGCTGGACCCTGATCGCGCCGGACCGGATGCTCGCCGCGCCTGTCACCGCGAGCCCGTTCCCGCACGGCGAGCCCGCCTTCGTGGAGGATCGCGAGGGGCCGCCCAACCGCGCCTATCTCAAGCTCTGGGAGACGCTGACCGTGCTCGGCCGGTATCCGGGCGCGGGCGAACACTGCCTCGACCTTGGGGCGGCCCCGGGCGGCTGGAGTCACGTTCTGGCCGAGCTTGGGGCGGCGGTGACCGCCGTGGACAAGGCCCCGCTCGATCCGGCCGTGGCGGCCCGTCCCAACGTCACCGCGCAGCGCGACAGCGCCTTCGGCCTGCGCCCGCAGCACGTGGGGCATGTGGATTGGCTGTTCTGCGACGTTGCCTGCTATCCGAACCGGCTTCTCGACCTCGTGCGGCGCTGGCTCGACGCGGGCATGGCAGACAACTTTGTGTGCACCGTGAAGTTCCAGGGACAGACGGATTTCGCCGCAATGGACGCGTTCGCCGCCATCCCGGGCAGCCGGCTGATGCACCTGCACCACAACAAGCACGAACTCACGTGGGTGTATCCGGCGGCGGACCAAACGCGGTGAACGCACCGCAACGCATTGGTGGGCCCGCCTGGATTCGAACCAGGGACATCGCCGTTATGAGCGGCGGGTTCTGACCGCTGAACTACGGGCCCGAAACGCAGCAAACCTGGACGCGCGGACCATGCCGCGCCCGCGGGCCGGGTGCAAGGGGCGAGGGATCAGGACCGACGCCCGGCGGCATACAGGTCGGCGAGGTTGAACTCACCCGTATAGCGCCAGCCCTCGACGTAACAACCTTCCAGGAGCACCGAGACGCGCGCCGGCGCCGAACCGAACGGCAGCACGAGCCGGTGCAGGCGGCGCACCGTGGCGCCCGGCAGCGCCGAGGCGAACAACTCATAGACCGGCCGGCCCAGCGCCACGCAACGGTCCAGCGGCGCCAGCGTGCGCTCGGTGGCGGCCGCCGGCAGGGCTTCGTCGAGATACCGGTTCGTCAGGTCGTGGCCGGAATAATCCACCACCTGGGTGCCATAAAGCCGAACCCAATAGCGGCGCGGCGACGGCTCGACCGCGAGCACCACCAGATGGCCGAACCACGGCCAGAGCGCCTCCGGCGGGAAGCACCGCCATTCCGGAAGCGGCCGATTCCCGCACTGATCAGACCAAAACGCCTGCAAATCAGCCAGTTTGTCGTGTTGAATCTCGCCGCCTTCCCCATCGCGTGATCGCGAAACCATCCCGCAGTCCGCTTGGTGTCTTTTCAAATGGCACTGTGCCATATGACAGAGACGCGCGGCAAACAAAACCTTTGCGTTTACAATATGTTAGGGATTTTGCTGGCGCGTTTACCGCAATCATGCGAACCTGATTCGATGGACCGGAAAAAGCCCCGCAGGTCGTCGCGCAAGCGTGCATGGTGGGTGGTAACAGCCGCGGGCATCGCCTTGTCCGCCGCACTCGCCACCGTTGGCGGTGCCGCGGCCGCCGAACCCGCAACCGGCCGCTATCAGATTGTCGAGGCAACGCCGGATCGCGTCTGGCGGCTGGATACACGCACCGGGGTGATCGCGGTCTGCCGCGTGGATGCGGCGGCGCTTACCTGCCTACGCAGTGACGGCCGCGGACCGGCCGAGGCCGCCGCGGAACGGCGCACCCGGGAGAGCGTCGCACGCGAGCGGCAGCTTGCGTTCCTGGAACGCATGCTGGACATGGCGCGGGCGATGATCCGGCACGCGCTGGGACCCGAGGCCGAGACGCCCGCCGCAACACGCACCGGCGCTGCGGCGCCGTGAACGCCCGTCAAGCCCGCCTGCTTTTGCGCGACATCGGGGGAAGCTGGCGGCCCGCCCGATTTTGCCGGGCGGGCCGTCTTTGGCGGCGCGGCCCATGGCGCAGCTTTACCGTGGCCACCCCGTCGTCTCGGGACACAGGATAACCCAACGACGTGACACCTTCGTGTCGCGTCTACGGTACGCCGTTCGTTTCGTGCGGCCGCACCCATCGCGTGTCCAGGACCAGCACCGCGATCCCGGTCAAAAGGGCGCCGAAGACCGCGTCGCTGGGAAAGTGATCCCCGGTAAGCACGCGCATCACGCCCACCAGGACCACGAACCCGACGGCCGCAACGAGGGCCGGTCGACGCCCGCGTCCCGGCGGGACCGCCAGGGCAAAGGCGAGCGCGATCGCCGCATACGCAACGTCGCCACTGGGAAAGGAACAGTTGTGCGGGCACGCCCCGCCGGGCAGCCATGGCGGATGAAACGCCAAGTCGCCACCGAAGGTCTCCACCGCCTTCGGCCGCGGCCGGCCGAAACCGTTCTTGAACACCACGTTGACCAGCAGCCCCACGACCCCCAGCAGACTCGCCCAGATCACGCCCAGCCGGCGCCAGCCGAAGCGGGGCGCCGGCCGGCCCAGCGCCGCCGCGAGCGTCAACCCGATCACGATCAGCCCGATCGCGCTGAACACCGGCGGCCGCAGGGCGTCGTAGGCGTCGCTGACGGCCGTGTCGCGCAGCCAGAACGCGCCCTCGCCGGCATGAATCGCCTGCATCAGCCGGAGATCCACCTCCGGCCAGATCACCGCGCTCATGGCCAGAACAGCCGTCGTCCAGATCAGCGCCTGTTGCGCGCCCGCACGCGTGCGCGGCAGCGGAACGCGCAGGCGCAGATGGCGGTTCCGGCCCGGCGGCCGGCGCTCGCGGCCGTGATCGCGATCCAGCACGAACGGCTTGAGGAGAACGGCCGCGGCCACGCCCAGATAGGCGCCCACGAGGACGTCGCTGAGAAAGTGGGTGCTCAGGATCACGCGCGAGAGCGCCACGGCGGTGGCGAGGGTGATCAGCGTGATCCGCGCGCGCGGCCAGGCGAAGCAGAGCACCGTCGCCACGGCGAAGATCGCCTGGGCATGGCCGGAGGGAAAGGTGTTCGCGCCGAAGTCGAAGTGCCAGAAGACGAAGCCGGCACGCCCGCCCTCGAACAGGTACTCCGGACGCAGCCGGCCCAGGATGGGCTTGGCGAGGTTCACCGCCAGCCCCGACGCGGCGAGGGCGGCCAGGAGCAGAAGGGCGTACCGCCCCGCACGGATCGCGCGATCGCGCAGCGGGCCGGGCGCGAGCGCGCGTTGACCCGCCCAGGCGGTCGCGAACACGAGCAGCGCCGCGATCACGTAACCCGTGGCGTCGCCCAGGCGCGTGATCTCTTGCCAGATCGCGTTGGCATCGCCGGTGACGCGGGTATGCATGTAGCGCGCCAGCGGCTTGTCCACCGCGGCCATGCACACCAGCGCCAGCGCGGCCACGACGGCGCCGGCCTGGAGCACCCGGCCCGGCGTGCCCAGGCGGTCCCAGCCCGTCCAGCGCGCGATCATCCGCCGCCGCCTCCGCGCCCGGCGAACAGGGTCAAGCGCAGGCGCTCACCCTTGGAATAGTTGAACGCCGAGAAGCTGCGGAGCTCGCGCACGCTGACGCCGCGCTCGGCCAGCGCCTGATCAAAGCGGCCGCGCTCGCGCGCCGCGACGAGGCCGTAGCCGTCCGGCGTGCGCGCCAGATGCGCCGCCACGCCGTCCGGACCGGTAATCTGCGTGCCGGTCCCGTTCAGGAACACCAGACTGGGCTCGGTGTAGCCTGTCGCCGCCAGCGCGCCCCGTGCCTCCGGCGGCGGCAAGGTGCGCGCGATGGTGCGCGCCGGAAACAACGGATCGAGCCGCGGCACGTACACCTGTGCCAGCACCGGCCAGACGAGCACGGCGGCGAGCACCACCAGACCGGGTTGCGGCAGCGCGCGCAGGCGCAGCAACGTCTCCGCGAGAACCGCCACAGCGACCAGCGCGAGCGCGGTCGGCACGACCGCAGTGTTGCCAACCCCGCCGCCATAGTGCGCCGGCACCCCGACGAACGCCGCCGCGAGACCCAGCCCGACCAGGAGGCAAAGGCCGGCGTGCAGCCACCCGAGCCAGGGCCAGACGCGGCTGCGCACCTCGGGCCACCCGACGCTGGCCAGATGCCCGGCGAGCAGCCCCAGCGCGGGGTAGAACGGGAGCACGTAGTGCGGCAGCTTTGTGGGCACCAGGGCGAACAGGATCCACCCCGGCACCAGCCACGCCAGGCAGAAGCGCACACCCGGATGCGACCGGCGCCGGAACGCCGCTACGAGGCCGGGCACCACCAGGAGCACGCCCGGCCAGAAGGCGAGATACAGCGCCAGCAGATAGCTCCCCGGCGGGGCCCCGTGGGACTCCTGCGCCGAGAGCAGCTTGGGGATAAGGTCCTCGTTGGCCGATTCCACCAGGAACCCGCCCGCGCCCGTCGCAAGCAACGCGGCCGGCCAGGCGCCGGCGAGCACGGCGAAGACAAGCACGCCGGGCAACGGCTGCAGGTGCCGGCCCCAGCGCCACGAGCCCGCCGCCCAGCGCTGGCCCAGCGCCGCCAGACCGACCACCGCCGGCCCGATCGGTCCCTTGATGAGCACGGACAGACCGAGTCCGCCCCAGAACGCCAACCAGGGCCGGGGCTCGCCGGACGCCGGGGTCTCCCCGGCGCGCCAAAGGGCCTGGGCGCGCGCCAGCCCCCAGAGCGCCAGCAGGATGGTCGCGAGCAGCACCGCGTCGGTCTTCGCCAGATGCGCTTCCACGGTGAGCAGAAGCGAACTGCCCAGCAGCGCCGCGCCGGTGAACGCGGCCAGGCGGTCGAAAAGCTGAACGCCCACGGCGTAAGTGAGCAGCACCGCGAGCCATGCGCCCAGCACGGACGGCACGCGGTAGGCCCAGATCTGTCGCCGCACCGACTCGTCGCCGGTGAACACCTGCGCGCCCGCGACCGAGCCCGCCTGGAGCCAGTAGATCCCCGCGGGCTTCTTGCTGCGCGGTTCGTCCTGGAAGTACGGGACCAGCCAGCGACCTTCCTGGAGCACCTGTTTGGACGCCTGGGCGAAGCGCGCCTCGTCGCGGTCGAAGGGCGGCAGGCTTGCCAGCCCCGGCAGGTAGAGGAGCGCACACAAAAGCGTCAGCAGAAGGAGCGGCCGGCGTACGGCCGTGCGGACTTGCATCGGGGCCGTCCATGACGTATCCGAGCCGCGCGGCACGCGCCCCGCGGCGGGCGCGAACGCCCGCTGACCCGGTCCGCGCCGGCGCGGATACGACCGGGTCCCCTAGGCGACGAGCGCCCGGGAGCGTAGAGACCATTCCCGCATCCGATTCGCAACCCGCCGCGGCCGAGAGCCATGCCCCGGAGGTCGGCCTCGTCGTGCCCGTCCTGGACGAAGCGGCCAACGTCGCCCCCCTGCTCGCCGAGATCGACGCTGCCATGGCCGGGGGACCGGCATTCGAGGCGATCGTCGTGGACGACGGCAGCACGGACGGCACGCCCGGCGAACTCGCCGCGGCCTGCGCCCGCTATCCCTGGCTGACCGCGCTGCGCCACGACACCAGGGCGGGCAAGTCGGCCGCGCTGCGCACCGGCGTGGAAGCCGCCCGGGCGCCGCTCATCCTGACCCTCGACGGCGACCGGCAGAACGATCCCGCGGATCTGCCCGCGCTGATCCGCCGCTATGCGGCCGCGCGCAGTGCCGACCCGCGCCTGGGCCTGCTGGCCGGGCAGCGCACGCGCCGCCGGGCAGGCTGGCTGCGCCGGCTGTCGTCGCGCATCGCCAACGGGGTGCGCGCGCGTGTGCTGGGCGATGCCACGCGCGACACGGCGTGCGGGGTCAAGGCGATACCGCGGGCCGTATTCCTCGCCCTCCCCCATTTCGACGGCCTGCACCGGTTCCTGCCGGCGCTGGTCAAGGCGCAGGGCTACACCGTGGCAACCGTCGCGGTCACGGATCGGCCGCGTGCGGCGGGCCAGCCCAAATACGGCGTGTGGAACCGGCTTTGGGTGGGGATCCTCGACATGCTCGCGGTGTTCTGGTTGATCCGGCGCTGCCACCGGCCCAGCGGCGTGACCTCCCTGTGTGAAAGGCGGCGTCCGTGAACGTCTTTTACGAACTCTACCACAATCTGACTTTCTGGCTCGTTCTCGGCTTCACGGGCCAGTTGATGTTTTCACTGCGGTTCCTGATCCAGTGGATCACCAGCGAACGCGAGAAACGGTCGGTCATCCCGCTCGCGTTCTGGTATTTCTCCATTGCGGGTGGGCTGCTGCTTTTCGTCTACGCCCTGTGGCGCGAGGACCCCGTTTTCATCGTGGGTCAGGGCGCGGGCATCGCCATCTACAGCCGGAATCTGTACTTCGTCCACCGCGAGCGGCGGGACAAGGCGCGGCACAGCGCCTGACGGCCGGCCGCGCAGCGGCTAACCGCCGCCGTCCAGCCAGGCCTCGAAGGCATCGGCGGGAACGGGCGGACACAGATGGAAACCCTGCGCCTCGCGACACCCGATGCGGCGCAGATAGCCCATGCTCCAGGCGGACTCGACGCCCTCCCCGACCACCACGAAGCCCAGACCATGGCCGAGATCCGCGATGCTGCGCGCAATAAAGCGGCACTGCGGATCGCCGTCCAGGGCGGTGATGAACGCCTTGTCGATCTTCACCACGTCCGCCGGGATCTTCGTCAGGTAGGCCATGTTGGAATAGCCGCTGCCGAAATCGTCGATGGCTACGCGGATCCCCATGGCGCGCGCCTCGCGCAGATGCGTCAGGGTCGTGGCATCACCGGGGGAAATGGTACCCTCGGTGAATTCCAGCTCGAGGTTCTCCGGCGCAACGCCGTGCCGGTCGAGCATGTTGCGAAGGCGCGGCATGAAATCCGGTTCGGCAAGGTTGGCCGGGGCGACGTTCACGGACAGACGCAGGACACGCCCCGCATCCTGCCACGCGCGCAGTTGGGCCAGCGCGCGCTCCAGGACGTAGGCGGTCAACGTCCGGATGAGGGCGGTCGTCTCGACAAGCGGGATGAACGACCCCGGCAGGATCAGTCCCAGCTCGGGATGGTGCCAGCGGACGAGGGCTTCCGCCCCGACACACACGCCGGTGTCCGGTGCCACCCGGGGCTGGAGGTACAGCGTGAGCTGATCCCCGGCGTTCAGCGCGGCCGGGAGATCGGTCAGCAGCCGGAAAGCGCGCTGATGCTGCGCGTCGGTGCCCGGATTGTAGTCGGCGAAGGGCAATTGCGCCCGTCGGCTGTCCTGCGCCGCCGCCAGGGCCGAGCGCAGGCTCTCCGCCGGCCGGGCGACCGCGGGATCGAGGTCGACCAGCCCCACGCCGGCGCGCGACTGAATGGGAATGGCCTGGATCGTAACCGGCTCGGCGAACGCGCGCCCGATCGCCTCGGCGACCGCTTTCGGCCCGGGCGCGGCGTCGCGCTCGCGGATGAACGCAAAACTCAGCGGGCTGACGTTGAAAAGCTGCGTTCCCGACGGGATGCACGCCGCCACGCGCGCCGCGCCGGCGCGGACAAAGTCCTCGGAAAAACCATGGCCCAGGGCGCGCAGGATTTCGTTGTAATGCTGCGCTTCCGCCAGCGTCACCAGGATCAGCGTGCGCGCGACACCGTCCCGTTCGATAGCACGCAGGCTCGTCGCAAGCCGCTCCAGAAACGGGACGCGGCTGGGCAGCCGCGTGACATGATCGTAGCGCCCGATGGCGTCCGCGTCACCGGGCGGGATCGGTGCGTTCGGTTCCGCTTCCGGCGCATCCGGCCGGACGCGATCGGGGTCGCCTTGCTGAGCCATCGGCCTCGCTGCCACCGGCAGATCCTGAATCGGTGCGGCGTGCCCTCTTCGTCTGAGACAGAGTCACGATGCCACACCTGTGGATCATGCGGCGAACGGCCGTATAACGCAATTGGCGCGGCACATACCCGAACGCGTGGCGGCGTCCCGATCCATCGGTGTGGTGCGGGCTCTCCCGGGCCGCCGGATGCGCGGCTGCGCCGGCGTTCGTCCGGCCCGCCTGGGCGTGGACGGGGCCGCTGACGGCGGTTAGCGGCGCCGGGCGAGCAGATCGTGCCGCGACGCGGCCGGGCCATCGAGTTCGCGCAGGACATCCCCCAGCCGCGCGTCACTGGCGGCCGTGTCGTTCGCCGGCTGCGGCACGGCGGCAAGGCCGTCGAAGGCAAAGGCCATGTCCTCGCCCAGCCGGTTCAGCGGGCCGGCATCGGTGATCGGGGTAGCGAGGGCGGAACGGCGGGCATCCATAGCGGTTTCTCCTGTTCGCACGTGGCCTTTTGGATAACGGTTCTGCGACTGTCCGAATATGTAAAAACCGTCATCCGTGACGTACACAGACAATTCGCGACATCAGCCATGCCGGACCTGCATACCCTGGTTAAACACCGGTTGCCGGTTGATCGCGCGCGGACACGCCCCTGGCCGGCAGGCGTGCGCCCATGCCCGCCGCACGAAAAAAAAACCGGCCGGACCCCGCGAGGCCCGGCCGGCTGTCTGTCGCGTCGCTGCGCGTTCTGGCGCGGCGCGCTATTCGTTCATGATGCCCAGGATGTTGAGCACGTGGATGAACATCACCACGAAGGTGCCGTAGAGTTCGAACGCGCCGAAGATCGCCTTCTTCGCCGCGACGTCGCCCATGTCGCCCTCGGCATAGCGGTTCTTGATCTGCTGGGTCTCCCAGGCGGTGATGCCGGAGAACAGCAGCACCACGATGATCGAGAGCACGAGCGACATCATCTCGCTCTGCACCAGGAAGAGATTCACCAGCATGGCGATGAAGACACCGATCACCGCCATCATGAAGAACGCGGCGAGGCCGGATAGGTCTTTCTTCGTGGTGTAGCCGAGCAGGCTCATCCCGGCGAAGGTGCCGGCGGTGATGAAGAACGCCTTGGGCACCAGCATGGGGTCCATCTGGGCGTACGCGAACAGCACCGGCCCCAGGATGAGTGCCCACAGCGTGGCATAGGCCCAGAAGCAGAGCTGGGCGACGCCGACCGACTTGGTGGCCATCAGACGCGGCGCGAAGAAGCCGAGGCCGAGCAGCGCGATGAAGAAAATCCAGAACATGCCGGAGAGCGTCTGCACGGCCGCCGGACTGCTCGCCACGAGCATCGCGACGGCGCCCGTATAGGCCACGCCCAGCGCCATGTAGTTGTAGACGCGGAGCATATAGTTGCGCAGGCCGACATCGATCTGCGCCGCCTCGGCCTGCGAGCGCGTCATGTAACGGCGATCAGGACCTTGAGCCATCGTTTGCCTTTCCCTTGTCCGTCCGAAAGCACGAGCGGTTCGCACCCCATATTGGCCGATCGGGTGCGCGGATCAAGGATTTTCGCACGACGAACGTGAAAATTCCACACCCTCGCGGGCCTCCGTATCGGTCGGCCCTACGCGGCCGCCCGGGCACGCGCCGCGGGGAAGCGCATGATCGCCGACGTCCCGCGGCCGCGCTCGCTCAACAGTTCCAGCGTACCGCCGTGCGCCTCCATGATGCGCTTGGTCAGCGGCAGCCCGAGACCGAGCCCGCCACCCTGGTTGAGCAAGGGATTGCTCCCACGATTGAAGGGTTCCAGCACCTCCTCGATCTGCGAGCTGTCGATGCCGCGCCCGGTGTCCTGTACGACCAGACGCACCGCGCCGTCCGCCTCCCGGGTCTGGGTCACCGTCACCGAACCGCCCGACTCGGTGTACTTGATCGCGTTGGACATCAGGTTGAGCAGCATCTGGCGCAGCTTGCTCGGGTCGGCCGCAAGCGCAATGGGCTCGGCCGGCGCGGCCACGATGAGGCTCACGCCGCGGTTCTGCGCCAGGGGCTGCAGCGTTTCGGCCGCACTCTGCACCGCCTCGTGGACGTCCTGCGTGCGCTCGTCGAGCTGGATCGTGCCGAACTCGGTTTCGGACAGGCTCAGCACCTCCTCTATGAGGGTGAGCATGTGCTTGCCCGAGCTGTGGATGTTTTCGATATAGTTGCGGTAGATGGGCGGTTGGACCGGGCCCATCACCTCTTCCTTGATCATCTCCGCATACCCGATAACGCCGTTCAGCGGCGTGCGCAGCTCGTGACTCATGTTGGCGAGGAAAATCGACTTCGACCGGCTCGCCAGCTCGGCGTGACGCTTTTCCTCCTGGAGTTCCTGGGTGCGCTCGGCGATTTCCTGTTCCAGCCGCTCCTTCACCTGCGAGAGGAACTGGCGGGTGTATTCCTTACGGATGACCTCCTCGCGCAGACGCTGGGCATCGTGGACACGGTCCAGGAGGTCGTTGAAACTCGCCACGACCTTTCCGATTTCGTTGTGCCGGTGCAGCCGCGGCAGCTCGAGATATCCCTGGTTCGTATCGCCGGGGCGCAGATTGCTCACCTGACCGGCGAGCTGGTTCAGCGGCCGCGTCAAGGCGCGCCGGGCGAAAAGCGTCACCAAGACGGCCAGGATGAGCACCACGACCGCCTGCTCGCCCACGGTCCGCAGGATGTAGGCCTGGAAGTTCCGGCCCACGTAGCCCAGATCCAGGTGCACTTGAACCCGGCCGATGGTCTTGGTGGCCGCCCCGCGTCGCCCCTTGACTTGCAGGCGCAGCGGACGGGCGTTGCTCGCCACGTCGGCGAACAGAAACTCGCCCAGCCAGTGACGGCTGGGCGCGCCGTCGACGGCCGCCTGGGCGTACACGGTTCCGTCCGGGTTGATGACTCGGATGCGCTCGATATACCCGAACGTGAGGGCGCCGCGCAGGATCTCCATGGTCGCGGCGCGATCGAAGTGCCAGACCGCCTGCGCCAGCGCGTCCTCGATGGTATCAACGGTCTGCTCGCGCAAATCGACGTAGCGCCGCCGCTGCTCGTCGACCGACTGCACGAGGTCGAACGCACCCACCGCCGCCATCACGACAACAGCCGCCAGGGCAACGATGCCAGCGTGCATCGCACTCAGGGACTGGCGCAGCGACATGCGCGGACCTCGCGAACCACGGCGCCGACCGCCAGAGACGGCGGCATCTCAGCCGGACGTAGACCTTCCACAGGATACCACGCTATATCAATAAGCGGTTGCGCGTAAGGGTCCGCCCGGGCGCGCGCCGCCTCGCGCCGCACGGGGCATCGCGCAGCCCGCAGGACGCCGGACCGGGGCACGGTACGGCCCGCTTCGGCAACGACCCGCTCGGCCTGCGCCAGCCGATCCCGCATTCCGGCCCTGTCGTCCACGGTCTGGCTCGGGATTCGGCATGGCTCACGGATGGCCCGCCCCGCCGGGGCCGAAACCCACGGCACCGGCGGGCGTGGTCGGGTCACACCCAGAACTCGTTTTCGCCGCTGGAAAGCAGATCGTCGACATGGAATCCCTGGAAGTGGCGCACGCCCAGGGTCTGGCCCGCCTCGATGCCTTCCTCGCGCTCCACGCGGGTCAGCACCACGGGATGTTTGGCCGACAACTGATAGAGCGTCTCGCCCATCGCCTCCAGGAAGGGATCATTCGGGTCGTAGACGAACTTGTAGCCGTCCATGACGAAATCGGCCCGGCGGATCTCGGGCACGCGCGCGACGTCGATCTGGTCCAGCATGGTGTAGACGCGATACCGGCGCAGGCACGTCTCCGCACGCTGGAACGCGGCGAGGTTTTCCAGCACGTCGTCCAGGCGCAACTCGACCCAGAGTTCGGTTTCGTCCTGGGTGGCCATGTAGCGGGCGAAGTCCTCGAACTCGTCGGAGACCATGGTCTCGACGTTGAGGTTGATGGAGATGTGCCCCTCCACCAGCCGGTGCTCCGCCAGCGCGGCGATCATGACGCGGTCCAGCTCGCGCGTGAGCGCCTTGAACTGCTCGGGCGCGGGATCGAAGGTCACATGCGGCAGAAGCTGGCGCTTGAGCTGGTCCATGCTGACGAACAGCTCCCAGCCCGCGGTGCGCGGCGACATGCCCGGCTTGATCCGGGCGATCGCCTGGCTGCGCCCGAACTCCTGCATGAACAGGGACGCGCCGGCCTCGCGGGCGCGGGCCGCGATTCCGTCGACGTGCGCCTGACCGAAGCTGCCCTTGGGCCCCACCGTGCCGCGGAGCTGCTCGCCCGTCATGGCCGCCTCCCGGGCGAGCCGGCCCAGCTCCTGCACGTCGCGCCAGGTATGCAGCACGCGCGTGAACTCGGAGGGGTTCAGGCCCAGCTCGGAGGCGCGCGGGCCGATGGTGCGCGTGACCAGCATGCGCACGTCGTAGGTCGCCTGCATCATGGTCCGCTGGTCCTGCGGCGCCACCAGCGCGAGCAGGCGGTTGTTCACGTTGAAGAAGCGCGCCTCCATCTCCTTCGCCTTGTCGGCGAGGCGGCGGCACAGATCCGTACGGGCCACGCGCATGTCGAGCGTGACCTCGAGGTCCGTGAGCACGACGATGATCAGGGTCAGTCCCGGCCGCGAGCCCTTCTTCGTCGCCGCGACATAGTTCAGGAAGGTCCGCAGATCGGTCAGCTCGTAGCGTTGCGTGATCTCGGCCAAAGACGCGCCCCCCGGTGTGCGTCCGCGCAAAAGCGCGCGCCGTCCCTGCGACCCGAATAGCGGGCGCATGATGGGTACGTCTACCGCTGATGATGTAAAGTTTCGCCTAATGCCCGCGGCCGCGCGGCGAGCTTACTCGGGCATGTTCCGCCGTTCGGCGGCCCGGCTCTCCACCGCCTGCCAGACCTCGGCGGCGATCTGCGTGCCGCTCAGCCGGTCGATCTCCCGGATGCCGGTGGGCGAGGTCACGTTGATCTCGGTGAGATAGTCGCCGATCATATCGATCCCCACGAAGATCAGCCCGCGCGCCCGGAGGGCGGGCCCGATCGCGGCACAGACCTCGCGGTCGCGGTCGGTGAGTTCGGAACGCTCGGCGTAGCCGCCCGTGTGGAAATTGGCGCGCGCATCGCCGGCGGGCGGGATGCGATTGACCGCCCCCACGGGCTCGCCGTCGACCAGGATGATGCGCTTGTCGCCCTGGCGAATTTCCGGGAGATACGCCTGCACCATGATGGGCTCGCGGTACAGCCGGGTGAACATCTCCAGCAGCGCGTTAAGGTTCTCGTCGTCCGGGGTGATGCGGAAGATGTCCGCCCCGCCGTTGCCGAACAGGGGCTTCAGGATGACGTCCCGGTGCTCGCGGCGGAACGCGGCGATCTCCGCGCGGTCGGAGGTGATCAGCGTGGGCGGCATGAGATCCGGGAAGTGGGTGACAAAGAGCTTTTCCGGCGCGTTGCGCACCTCCACCGGATCATTGACCACCAGCGTTCCCGGCCGAACCTTCTCCAGCAGATGGGTGGCCGTGATATAGGCCATGTCGAAGGGCGGATCCTGGCGCATCATGACCACGTCCAGCGTGGCCAGATCGAGCGTTATCCAGTCGCCGTAGGCGAACGGCCGGCCCGGGGCCGGCTCCAGTGTCAGCGGCCGCGCCCGCGCGCGCACGCGCCGGTCGCGAAGGGTAAGTGCACTCGGCAGGTAATGGTAAACGGCGTGGCCGCGCCGCTGCGCCTCCAGGGCCAGGGCATAGCTGCTGTCCCCCGCGAGGTCGAGGCTCTCCAGCGCGTCCATCTGGAATGCCACGGCAAGGCTCATCTGTCTCTCGCTCCCGTCTCGTGCCGGCGCCCCGGCCGCCGCGCAAAGTCAGGTCATCCGCCCGCGAATCTGGTCGAGCAGCTCCGCGGCGGCCTGCCGGGTGGCGGCATCGTGCCCCAGCGCCAGTGCGTGCTCCAGCGCCTCGGCGGCATCGGCGAGATTGCCCACCTGGGCGTGCAGCACGCCCGTCTCGCGCCAGAGGTTCGGATCGCACGGCGCGAGCATGCGCATCGCCGCCAGCGCGTCCAGGGCTTCGGCCAGGCGCCCCTGTGCCACGAGACGCAGCTTGCGGCTGTTCTCCAGGCGCAGCAACAGGTCGCGGTCCGCCACATGGGCGTAGTGCGCCGCCTGCAGCTCAGCCTCCGGCCCCGCCACCCGCTTGAGGAGGTTGCGCAGTGCCGGCGCACCGAGGCTGCGCAGGTTCTCCACCGGATCGAGGATGCGCCGCTCCCCCGCGTGCTCGATCTGGACGAGCACATGGCCCGGAAACGCGATGCCGGCAATGGACCATCCCAGCGCGCGCCCGACGCCCACGTAGAGGATGGCGAGCGCCACGGGAAGCCCGCGCCGGCGGTCGATCACCCGGAACAGATTGGCGTCATCGAGCGTGTCGGTGTCGCGCGCCTCGCGGTGATAACCGTTGGCGGCGACCAACGCGGCGTGAAGCGCATCCCGCCGCGCGAGCACGTGGTCGCGCCGGGCAAGGACGGCGGCCGTCCTATCCGCCAGATCCGCGACGTGCTGGCGGTACGGCGCAGGATCGACGGCGGGCAGGCTGTACTGGGCCAGCGCGAGCGCGCCGTCGATCAGCCCCGGTTCCGTGCCCTCGGATGCGGCCCCCACGCCGATCCTGGCCAGCACGGCCGCCGCCCGGTCGCGGGTCATCACGCCGCGTCCGCCTGCGTCGTGCCGGCCCCGCCGTCGCCGTTCCCGGACTCCATCACCTGAACGTAACTGACAACTTCTTTCACGTTCGAGATATTGCGGGCGTGATCGATGACCCGGTCGAGTTCGGCCTGGCTGCGCGCGGTGCCAAGGAGAAAGATCCGGCCGCGGACGGTTTCGATCGAATAGTTTATCGATTTGATCTTGGTGTCGAAGAGGATCGCGCTTTTGAGTTGGGCGGCGATCCAGGAATCCTTGGCATAGGCTTTAACGTCGGCACGGTTCTCGTCCACCTGGATTTCGTTGATAACCTCCTTGATATCGTCCGCCTTCCAGGCGAGCTTTACCGCCGTCCGGCGCATCTCGGCCTCGGGCACCACGCCGGAGAGAAGGGCGCGGCGGTTCCAGACCTGCAGGTTCACGTAGCGGTACATGCGCTCGCTTTCCTGGAACCACAGGTGGTTGATCTGGGCGCGGATCCCCGTGTCCTCGATGGCCCCCGAGACCCCGCGCTCCTGGACGGCCACGGTGGCCCCGGTGGCGCCCGCCCCGACGGCGGCGGGGGCGCAGCCCGAAAGGGCCGCGGCAACACAGCTCCACGCCGCGACGACGGCAACAGCCCAACGACGCATGGCGATTTCCCTCCTCGTCCGTTTCCGGCCGCGTTCCCTGCGGCGGGAATGCGGCGGCGGGCGTTATGCCGGCTCACCCGTACCGCGCCAAGCGGCGATGATGTGGCGCGGCCGGCGCCGGGGTGCGACCAGCACGGCGTCGAAGCGCACCGCCGCGTCCGCCAGCTCGGGCCGGCGCTGGCGGAACGCCTCGGCCGCCCGCGCGATGCGCGCCCGCTGGCGCGGGCGGAGATCGGCCGCGGCCTCGGCCAGCGTGGGCCGCGCCTTGACCTCCACGAGCACGAGCGTGCCGCTGCGCCACGCCACGATGTCCACTTCGCCCAACGGCGAGCGCCAGTCCCGCGCGAGAATGCGGTACCCCTTGAGGCGCAGCCAAAGGGCGGCCCGCCCCTCGCCCGATCGGCCACGCGCCCGGGCCCGGCGGCGCTCGGCCCGGCTCATTCGCGATCCGCCTTTCGTCCCAAGGCGCGCCGGTAGACGCGCTTGCGCGCGGCCCCGGTCGCGGCGGTCACGGCGTCTACGGCATCGCGCAGCGTGTCGGTGGCCATGGCCTCCCCCAGCCGGGCGTCGATCTCGGCATCCGTGACGGGTGGCGCGGCGGCGGGCGGGGCGATCAGCACCACCACCTCGCCCTTGGGCGGCTCGGTGTAGGCCGCCGCCAGCTCGGCCAGCGTCCCGCGCCGCCATTCCTCGAAGCGCTTGGTCAGCTCGCGCGCCACGACGGCCTCGCGCGCCCCCAGGACCGCAGCCATGTCGGCCAGGCTGGCGGCAAGGCGTCGGGGCGATTCATAGATCACCAGCGTGGCCGATAACGGCGCCAGCTCCGCCAGCGCATCCCGGCGCGCCTTGCGCTTCGCCGGGAGAAAGCCCTGGAAGAAGAAGCGGTCGCTGGGCAGGCCGGCGGCCATCATCCCCGCGAGCAGCGCCGAGGGTCCGGGGATCGGGGTCACCGGGTGGCCCGCCTCGCGCGCCGCGCGCACCAGCTTGTACCCGGGATCGGAGACGAGGGGCGTTCCCGCATCCGCCACCAGCGCCACGGCCGCACCTTCGGCCAGGCGCGCGAGCACCTCCGGCCGGCGCGATTCGGCGTTGTGCTCGTGGTACGACAGGGTCGGCGTGTCCAGGCCGTACGCGCCCAGCAGCTTGCCGGTCACCCGGGTGTCCTCGCACAGGACGAGGTCCGCCCCGGCCAGCGTGTCGCGCGCCCGGAGCGTGATGTCGCGCAGGTTCCCGATGGGCGTGGCGACGACGTAAAGACCCGGGGCGAGCGCGCCCGCCGCCGTTTCCGGCCCGGCTTGCGGCGCCGCGTCACCCCGCGTAGCCTCCGTCCCTGCCGAGACGGATACGGAAGAAGGCGGCACTGATCGTGATTCGGCGCACATCGGCGAAGCTCCCGCGGCTCGGCCACGGCGGAGCGCCCGCGGCCGTGTTGCTTGTGGCCATGGTGCTCACCGCCTGCGGTGCGGTCCAGCCGGGAAGCGAACCGGACACGGGCAGCGACCCGGCACCGGCCCCGGCCGAGGACACCGGGTCGGACGCCGCGGACGGCGGCGCCACGCCGACGCCGCCGGCGAACGGCGGGGCCGGCGACCGCCCGCAAACGGCGCGCAAGGGCGACGACGCGCCGGAGATGCCCGAGTTCGACATCGACCCGATGGGCGCGCCGGTGAAGCGCGATTCGCCGGGCGCGCCGGTCGAACGCCGGCACATCGAGCTGGAAAAGCCCGAAGGCGGCGAACGCCAGCAGACCGTGGGCCTGCTGTTGCCGCTCAGCGGCGACAAGGCACCCGTGGGCGAGAGCATGCTGCGTGCCGCCGAACTCGCCATGTTCGACATCGCCAAGCCGGACTTCAATCTCGTGGTACGCGACACCAAGGGCACGCCGGGCGGCGCCGAGGCGGCCGCGCGCAGTGCCATCGACGCCGGGGCGAACCTGCTTCTCGGCCCCGTGTTCTCAAGCTCGGTCAAGCGCGTCGATCCCGTCGCCGAGGGCGGGCAGGTCCCCGTGTTGGCCTTCTCCAACAATCCCGGCGTGGCGAAGCCCGGGACCTATGTCCTGGGACTCATGCCCGCGCAGCAGGTGCGCCGCGTGGTCAGCTACGCGGTCAGCCAGGGGCGCGTGACCTTCGCCGTGCTCGCGCCGGAAAACACCTACGGCGAACTCGTCGTCGCCGCCATGCGCCGGGCGGTGCAGCGCTACGGCGGCGAATTGCGCCACGTGGCCTATTATCCGCCGGGCAGCCAGGACGTCTCGGACCGGGTCGAGAAACTCGCCGGACGCGGCCTCGGCGAGGCCGAGAACGCGGCCGTCATGCTCCCCGCCGGCGGCAAGCAGCTCCAGACCCTGGCGCCCACGCTGCCGTTCTTCGACATCGACCCGGACAAGGTGCAGTTCCTCGGCACCGCGCTGTGGAACGATCCCAGCCTGGGAACCGAGCCCAGTCTCGTGGGCGGCTGGTTCGCCGCGCCGCCGCCGCAGGGCCGCACCGAGTTCCGCAAGCGCTACCGCGAGACCTTTGCATCCGAGCCGCACAACCTGGCCTCGCTGGCCTACGACGCCACCGCCCTGGCCGCCCTGCTGGCGCGCCGCAACACCGAGGCCGACGCCCCGCCGCCGGCCGCGTTCACCCGGGAGAAGCTCACCCAACGCAACGGATTCGCGGGTGTGGATGGGGTGTTCCGCCTGAACGACGACGGGACCGTGCAGCGGCTCTACGCCATCCTGGAGATGCAGCGGAACAACCTCGAGGTCATCGACCAGGCCCCCGGCCAGTTCGAGCCACGGATTAACTGAGGCCCGCGCCCGCGGCCGTTTCGTCGTCCTCGCCCGCGCCCGCGAGCAGGTACCCCAGAACGGCGTTCAGGCGCAGCCGGCCCTCGGCGGTCGTGGCGAGCCGTTGGGCGTCCAGCTCGAGATACCCGGCGTCGATCAGGTCGCTGAGGGCCGCCGCGGGCAGCGCGTCCCTGGCGTCGCAACCCAGCTCGCGCCGGAACGCGTCGCGCGCGATGCCCTCGCGCAAGCGCAGGCCCATCATCACCATTTCGTCGCGGCGGGCGGTCCAGGCCAGCGGGGTCATCGCCTGCGTGGCGTGGCCGTGCCGCTGCGCCCGCGCCAGCCAGATCTCGGGCGCGCGGTGCTGGCGCGTGGCGTACTTGGTCCCGGCCAGGGTGAGCCGGCCGTGTGCGCCCGGCCCGATCCCGATGTAGTCGCCGTAGCGCCAGTAGGTCAGGTTGTGCCGGCAGGCCGCGCCGGGGACGGCGTGGTTGGAGATCTCGTATGCGGGCAGGCCGGCGTGGGCGAGCGCGTCCTGCGTCGCCTCGAAGATCGCCGCGGCCGTGTCCGGGTCGGGCAGCGCCAGCTCGCCCCGCCGGTAGGCGGCGGCGAAGGGCGTCTCGGGCTCGATGGTGAGCTGATAGATGGCGATGTGCGCCGGCCCTTCGGCGAGGGCGCGCGCCAGCTCGTCGCGCGCGGTGTCGGGCGTCTGGCCGGGGCGCGCGGTCATGATGTCGAAGCTGAAATGGGGCACGTGCCGCCGGGCGGCAGCGACCGCGTCCAGCGCCTCGGCCACCGAGTGCTGGCGGCCCAGGAAACCCAGGGACGCGTCGTCCAGCGCCTGCACGCCCACGGACAGCCGGTTCACCCCGGCTGCGCGGTAGCCGGCGAAGTTCGCCGCGGCCGCGGAACTGGGATTGGCCTCCAGGGTGATCTCGACGTCATCGGCCAGCGCGAACTGCCCCGCGGCCGCGTCGATAACCGCCCCGACCGTGGCTGGATCCATCAGCGAGGGCGTGCCACCGCCGAAAAAGATCGAGGTCAGCCGCCGCCCCGCGGGCACCTGCCCCGCCATGTGCGCCAGCTCGCGCACCAGCGCCTCGCGCCACGCAGCCTGGTCGATCCCGGAGCGGACATGGCTGTTGAAGTCGCAGTACGGGCACTTCGCCTTGCAGAAGGGCCAGTGGACGTAGAGGCCGAAGCCGGGCTCGGGCGCATCGGGCATGCGTAGGGCGATCCAGGTTTGTATGTGCCCGGCAAGATCGTCGCGGCCACGCACGGGTGCAAGGGATCGGGGTCCACAGCGACGGAAACCACGGCGCCTGCAAGCGGGGGCCACGGCCCAAAGGCGAGCCGCCGCACCCGTGTGCCGCGTGGCCGCTGTTCTGAGGCATGGCGAACCTTGCCGCTGAGAGCACCGTTGGCAGCGTTCGGCCAAATAGAGTTCCCGTTCGTGAATTTAGGATACAGTACGAAAAAGGCTGGGTTTACGTTGGGAGGCCGTACACCGTGGCCTCGAGCACCCGGTTAACCAGCGAGGGCGACAGGCATTGGTCCACCAGGAATTTCATCAGGCGAGTCCAACCGCCCTCGCTTTACCTTGACCGCGCTTGCGGCGCCGGGTTCGCACGACATTGGCCCCCTCGGGAACCGCCTGTGTCTTCGGACGTCCGCGGCGTGGATGCGTGTCTGCGTAGAGCTTCGCGAGTTCAACCGTCTCTTTGTCGAGATTCGAATACGCCTCGAGTGCGCCCTCTGCACCCTCATCGACGTACGTCCCGGCGACCGAGTCCACCGGCACCCGCGTTCCCCGGATGACGGCGTCCCGTTGAGAATCTCCGAGTTGCTGTGCACAAGGTCGCGCGCCTTCTCTAGGCGGTCGAGACGCTCGCGGACTCGATCAATGTACGGCCTGACAACCTTCAGGTTGTTATCCGGGATCTCGACTGAGAAATTCGTGAGGAAGCTGGTCGAGGGTTTCATCGGGATATTCTCGTCGAGGAACTCAGTATGCACCCGGTGCGCGATGTTGTCGATCACGCGCCGGCGCTCTTTACCCGTCAGCCTGTCCTTATGGTCGACGTAGAAAGCTATCAGGACAGACGCGGCCGGCGTGAACGCCCGTCGGCCGCTGCTGACACGAATCAGATCCTCAGGCACGAGGTCCTCGAGGCCGGCAACCCCATCCATACCCCGCATTGACCTCGGCGCCGGCCCGGATCAGGCTCCGCGCGGCCTGCCGGCCCCGGCGCGCGGGCCGTCCCGGCCAGCCCAATCGCCGACGCCAGCGCACGCATGCCCCTCGACCTCGGCCTCGCCGTTCCGCTGTTCCTGCTTTGCGCCGCCGTGATCGGCGTGGGCGGCGTGGCTATGACCAGCGTCGCCGACTGCCTGGCCGACCGCACGGGGCTGGGCGAGGCGCTGGTGGGCGGCGTCCTCCTGGGTGTGTCCACCTCGCTGTCGGGCACGGTCACGTCGATCTCCGCCGCCTACGAGGGCCACGCCGCGCTCGCGGTGGCCAACGGCGTGGGCGGCATCGCGGTGCAAACGGTGTTCCTGGCCGTGGGCGACCTGCTCTACCGGCGCGCCAACCTGGAGCACGCGGCCGCCTCGGTCACCGCATTGGTCCAGCTCGGCCTGCTGCTGCTCCTGCTCGGCCTCGCCATGGCCGCGGCGACCGCCCCCGAGGTGGCGGTGCTGGGCCTCCATCCGATCAACGTCGTCCTGGTCGGCGGCTACATCCTGGGCGTGCGCCTCACCCGGCTGGTCCAGGACCAGCCCATGTGGTACCCGCGCCGCACCGCCGAGCTGCGCGTGGACCGGCCCGAGGCCGACCCGTTTCCCGCCACGCGCACGCCGGCCCTGGTGCTGCGCTATCTGGCGCTCGCCGTGGTGCTCGGCTTCGCCGGCTGGGGCATCGCCAAGACGGGCTACGCCATCGTCCAGGAAACGGGGCTGTCGCAGAGCTTCGTCGGCGCGGCGTTCACCGCCACCACCACCTCGCTGCCCGAGCTGGTCATCACCCTGGCGGCGGTGCGCCGCGGCGCGCTGCAGCTCGCGGTGAGCGGCATCGTGGGCGGCAACACCTTCGACGTGCTCTTCCTGGTGCTCTCCGACGCGGGCTACCGCGCGGGCTCGATCTACCACGCCGTGGGCCCGATGGAGCTGTTCCTGATCGCCTGGGCGGTGGTGATGAACGCCGTGCTCCTGCTCGGACTTCTGCACCGCGAACAGCGGGGTGTCGGACGCATCGGCTGGGAAAGCGTCACGCTAATCGGCGTCTACCTCGCCGGCCTGCTGGTGCAGGTCTGGGGCGCGGCCGGGGGATGATCGGTCGCACGGCGCGCCGTCAGCGCTCCGTCCCGGCGGCCTCGGCGGCCAGGGTGCGGACGAACTCGCCCAGGCCGGTCTGGCGCTCGCGGCGCAGGCGTTCGGCCTGGAGAATGGCGGAGACGCGGCGCACGCTTTCGGCCACCGATTCGTTGACCACGATATAGTCGTACTCGGCCCAGTGGCTCATCTCCTCGCTGGCCTTGGCCATGCGCTGCTGGACCACGGACTCGGGATCGCGCCCCCGGGCGCGCAGGCGCTCGGCCAGCGCGTGCGTCGAGGGCGGCAGGATGAACACCGAGACCAGGTCCTCGCGCGCGCTCTCGCGGAGCTGCTGCGTGCCCTGCCAGTCGATGTCGAAGAGCACATCGGCGCCGTCCCCAAGCATGCGCTCCACCGGCGCGCGCGGCGTGCCGTACAAGTTGCCGAAGACCCTGGCGTGCTCCAGGAACGCGCCCTCGCCAATCTGGCGCTCGAAGCTCTCGGGGTCCATGAAGTGGTAGTCCACACCCTCGCGCTCACCCGCACGCATGGGCCGCGTCGTCGCGGAGACGGACATGGAGAGGTTGCCGTCCGCCTCCAGCAGGTGGCGGGAAATCGTCGTCTTGCCCGCGCCGGAGGGCGAGGAAAGCACCAGCATCAGCCCCCGGCGTTGAATCAATCCGTCCTGCACGGGTGGATCACCTTCCCGGCCGCCGCGGGCCGGTCACTCGATGTTCTGGATCTGCTCGCGAAGCTGCTCGACCGTGTTTTTCAGCGCCAGCCCGGTCCGGGTCAAGGCCACGTCCTGCGCCTTGGAGCAGAGCGTGTTCGCCTCGCGGTTCAGCTCCTGGCACAGGAAGTCCAGGCGCCGGCCGATGACGCCGCCTTCGTCGAGCAGCTCACGCGCGGACGCGAGGTGCGCGTCCAGGCGGTCCAGTTCCTCGCGCACGTCCGCCTTGCTCGCCAGGATCGCTGCTTCCTGCGCCAGCCGCTCCTCGGGCAAACCCGCCTGCGCATCCAGCAGGTCCGCTACCTGCCGGCGCAAGCGTTCGCGCAGCGCCGCCGGCTGCGCCTCGGCCGTTTGCCGGGCCTCGCCCGTCAGGCGCGCCAACTCGTCCAGGTGGCCGTGCACGCTCGCCGCCATGCGCGCGCCCTCATCCCGGCGCACCGCGGCGAGGTCGGCGAGCAGGCCGTCCAGATCGGCGGCCATGCGTGCCTCGCGCGCCGCGCGCACGTCCTCGGCCTCGGGCGTCTCGGCCGTCTCCAACACCCCGCGGATGCCCAGCAGCCCGTCCACGCGCGGCGGCGCCGCGTCGGTGCGCTGCTGCACCTCCGTGGCCAGGGCCAGCACCTGATCGAGGACGGCACGGTTGACCTGAAGCTCCACGGGCCGCGCACCACGGTCCACGGAAAGGCTGACGTTGACGCTGCCGCGCGCGCAGTAGTGCGGCACGGTTGCGCGCACCTTGGGCTCCAGCGCGTCCAGGCCGGCCGGCACGCGCACGCGCACGTCCAGGCCCTTCGCGTTAACGCTCTTCGCCTCCCAGGTCCAGGTCACGGCCCCGTCCCCGCCCTCGCGGCGGGCGAAGCCGGTCATGCTGGCCACGGTCACGCGCCGATCCTCGCTTTGCCAACTGCGACAAGGTGGGCGACTGTAGCCATCCGCCCTCCGCCGGACAAGCCGGGTTCGTGCTGGACCCGAACGCCAGCGCATCCCACGGTGGCGATACCCCAGCCGTCCGGCAAACGCGGCAGGAAGCGCGCATGCCCAACGCCGTCCGCGACCCGCGGCACGTTCTGCTCACCGGCGCGTCCAGCGGCATCGGCACGGCACTCGCCGAAGCCTATGCCCGGCCCGGCGTGCGCCTGACCCTGGGCGGGCGCAACCGCGAGCGCCTGGAAATCGTGGCCGCGCGCTGCCGCGAGCGGGGCGCCGAGGTCGAGACCGGCGCCATCGACGTCGACGCTCACGAGGCGATGCGGGCCTGGGTCGAGGCCGCCGACCGGATTCAGCCGCTGGACCTGGTCATCGCCAATGCGGGTATCTCCGCCGGCACCGGGTCGGGCGCGGAAAGCGATGCGCAGACGCGCGACATCTTCGCCACCAACCTGGCGGGCGCGCTCAACACCCTCCAGCCCGCCGCGGCGGCGATGCAGGCGCGCGGGCGCGGCCAGCTCGCGGTGATTTCCTCGCTGGCAGCGTTCCGGGGCTTTCCGGGCGCCCCCGCGTATTGCGGCAGCAAGGCGGCGGTGCGCGTCTGGGCCGAGGCCATGCGCCCGCATCTGGCCGCGCAGGGCATCGGCATCAACGTGGTCTGCCCGGGCTTCGTGCGCTCGCGCATGACGGCGGTGAACGATTTCCCCATGCCCTTTCTGATGGATGCCGAGAAGGCTGCACGGATCATCCAGCGCGGCCTGGCGCGCGACACAGCGCGGATTTCCTTCCCCTGGCCCCTGGCGGCGGCGGTCTGGCTGCTCGCGGCGCTGCCGCCGGCGTGGACGGACTGGGCGATGAAAAAGCTGCCGGAGAAGGCGTGATGTCGACAGCGGCAAGCCGCTCGAACGCGGCAAAGGAAGACCCGAGTCCGAACCGTCCGACAACCTTTGGGGCGCTCGAACGCCTATTTTTCTACTTTCGAGCTTAACGGAAACGATACCGCTACGCGCCCCCTACCTGATCATCCGGACTTTGGATACCATCGTACCATCATATTATTTTGTTATAAATACGTTTTTAACCAGTTTGGTATCTTGTGTTCACCCTGGGTGCGTTATCCGGGTCAACATGCGAGAAGGTGCCATCGTGCGTTTCGTGACTCGTCCACGCTTCCTCTTCGGAAGAGTCGGGCTCGGCTGGCTCCTTCTCGGCGCGCTGCTCGCCGCCTGCTCTGACGAGCGAGCTGGCGAGGCGAGTCAGCAGCAAGCCAGCCCGGAGCCGATCCGCCTCGCCTATGTCCCATGGGACTCGGAAATCGCAAGCACCCATCTCGTTAAGGCCGTGATTGTCCAGCGGCTCGGGCAGCCCGTGGAGCTGCTGTCCGTGCCCTTAAGCGCCCTTTGGGCTTCGGTCGCCGCCGGAGACGTCGATGCGAGCGTGGCGGCCTGGTTACCAACCCTGCAGCGTAAGCAACGGCAGAAGCACGGGGATGAGCTGCAGATCCTGGGTCCGCACCTGACGGGGACCCGCATCGGGCTGGCAGTTCCCGAATACGTTCCGATCGACGGGATCGGTGAGCTTTCGAAGCACCGTGCGAAGTTCGACGGAAAAATCATCGGGATCGATCCCGAGGCCGGAATCATGCAGCAGACCGAAGCGGTCATGAAGACCTATGGGCTGACGGATTTCCAACTGGTTTCGGGAAGTGACTCCACCATGACTCAAGTCCTCGAACGCGCCATCGAGGAGCGTCGCTGGGTGGTTGTAACCGCGTGGACACCGCACTGGAAATTTGCCAAGTGGGATCTCAAGTATCTTTCGGACCCGCGCGGTGAGTTCGGCAAGACGGAGCGGATCCACACACTGGCTCGCCAGGGGTTGGCCGAACAACACCCCCGGGTGCACGCTTTCCTCGAGCGGTTTTCCTGGGACGTTGCGGATATGGAGGAACTCATGCTGCTCATTGAGCAGCCGGATGTTTCGCCCGAGGAGGCAGCGCGGATCTGGATGGAGCGACATCGGGATCAGGTCGATCAGTGGCTCGGAGAGTGAGCCGCGCCGATGGCGTTTGGTACAGCCCTTGTTCCGGAGACCAAGAACCGTTGGCTCCTGGTCTCGTTTGTCGTTACGCTCCTCCTGCTTCTCGTCCTCCTCTGGAATCTGGTTCAAACACAGCAGACGCTCGCGCATCTTGAAGAAACACATTTGCGCTTGGAACATGCGGCCAGCGAGCTGCCGCTTCATATCCAGGGAATGCAGGCCTCGGTGCGAATTGCCACCGAGAGTGGCGATCTGAACTGGCGACGGCAGCACCAAGAGCACCGGCAGGGCGTCGCGCGCACGCTGAAACGCATCCGGCAGATCGAATCAAGGTCGGCCGTGACGGAGACGGTGGCGCGTCTGCGCAAGCATTTGGAAAAGGCGGACACCTTCTATCAGCGGGTTTTCGAGAGGCTCGTGCGGGGCGAGAAAGAAGCTGCCAAATCCGTCCTGGGAAGCTGGCCGTACATTCGCAATCGAAATGCGTTGCGTGAGCAGAGTGAACAGGTCAGCCGCCTGCTTCGGGAGGATGTTCGCCAGAGGCTGGCGGAACAGCAGCAATTGGTTACCGGGACGGTGGTCGCGGTGCTGCTGCTTTCGTTGGTGATGCTCCTGTCCTGGATCCTGTCCCTGCGAAACTGGAACCTGAACGTGCGCCAGCGCCAGGAGAAGGAAGCGGAGATTCTATATCTCAGCTATCATGACGAGCTTACAGGGTTGCCGAATCGTCGTCGCTTTTTCGAAGTCGGCGAAATGGAGATAGCTCGAACAAACCGTTATGGACACCCGATTTCTATTCTTATTGTCGATATCGATCATTTCAAGTGGGTCAATGATACGTTCGGCCACCTCGTTGGCGATCAGGTTCTCAAAAGCATTTCCGAGGCGCTGAGGCCGGAACTGCGGGATGGCGACTTGCTGGCCAGGCTCGGTGGCGAAGAGTTTGGCGTGGTGTTGCCGGAAACCGCGTTGCGCCCCGGCTTTCAGGTGGCGGAGCGGTTGCGCCAGCGGGCCGCAGATATGGATGCGACGTGTGACGGCCAAATGATCGCGATCACGGTCAGCATTGGGCTCACGAGTACGGACCTTGGGGAGTCCGGTTTGGATACACTGCTAAGCGTTGCCGATGACGCGCTCTACAGGGCCAAGGAGTCCGGTCGGAACCGTGTCGTGAGCAAGACTTTAGGTTCGCCAGTTGGAGCGACGACATGGCCTTACCGCGAATCGGATAGCATATGAAACACTGGAAAGATTATGAACCGATCTGCTGATGAAGAACGCATCGTGAAATCGGCGACAGATGAGGGCCGAAACACCACCAAGAGGCTTAATCCTTTAAACCTGCTGAAAATTTCCCGCTTGCATCGGGTCGGCTCGGGTGCGGATCTCGCCAAAACGGAATCATGACCGGCACGGGATCGAATGCGGCAAGTGAAACGCAGGCCGCCGGACAAGGCGTGATGGGCTGACCTGGCTCGCCCTGCCTGCTCGCCGCCTCGCTGACGCCGCCCTTCGGCCAGGTTGACGTGATGTTCGGCCAGCGTTTCCGCGAGGGCGTGGCCGCCGCTGCCGCCGGCGTGGACGGACTGGCGATGAAAAAGCTGTCGGTGAAGAGGTGAACGCCAGCCTTGTGTCTTTGCACATCGCGTCCCACCTGCCCGGACGTAAGGGGCGAACCCATGTTTCAGGGAGGGACGGCAACATGGCCGAGAATCGCAACGATTATAAAGAGCAGTTGAAGGCCAAGATCGACGAGTGGGACGGGGAGATCGACAAGCTCCGCGAAAAGGCCGATCAGGCGACGGCGCAGGCGCGTCAGCAGTACGAGGAACAGATCGACTATCTGCGCCAACAGCAACACAGGATGCAGGACCAGTTGGACGAGCTGCGCCGTAGCAGCGAAAGCGCCTGGGAGGACGTCAAGAAGGGAATCGACAGCGCCTGGGACAACATGGACAAGGCGATCAAGGACGCCTGGAACCGCTTCCGGTAAACCGTCAGCTTCGAAATCGGAAAGCCATTCCGACCGGGTTTCGCGCCGGTGCTGTAGACGCCGGGAGCAGGGCCATGCGGCATCGCCCTGGCCTGCTGCCGGCGATTACTCCGTGTCCCGCTGGCGCCGCCATTCGGCGACGTTGGCGTTGTGCTCCGCCAACGTCTCGGCGAAGGCGTGGCCGCCGTTGCCGTCCGCGACGAAGTAGAGGTAATCCGTTTCGGCCGGATGGAGCACGGCGCGCAGGGCCTTGCGCCCCGGATTGGCGATGGGCCCCGGCGGCAACCCGGCGTGCGTATAGGTGTTGTACGGGTCGTCCAGATCCAGGTTGGCCTGCGTCAGCCGGCCGCTCCCGTCCGCGCCCCGGCGCTCGAGGGCGTAACGCACCGTGGGGTCCGACTGAAGGCGCATGCCGCGTTCCAGCCGGTTGATGAAGACCCCGGCGACGAGCGGGCGCTCGTTCGGCTTGGCCGTCTCCTTCTCCACGATGGAGGCCAGCGTCACCGCCTCGCGCTTGTTCGCCAGGGGCAGACCCGGATCGCGTTCGGGCCAGCGCTCAGCTAGGAACGCCGTCATGGCCGTTTGCATCCGCGCGATCAGCCCGGCGCGCGAATCGCCCCAGCGGTAGTGATAGGTTTCGGGGAGCAGGCTGCCCTCGCGCGGAACCGCCTCGACAAGGCCGGTCAGGCCTTCCGCCGCGCGCAGCCGCTGCACCGCCTCGCGGCTGGTGATGCCCTCCGGAAGGGTCACCTTACGCGCCACGGTCTTGCCCGAAACGATCACATCCAGCGCGCCCTGCGGGCTCACCCGCGCCGGGAACGCGAACTCGCCCGCCTTGAGCCGGCGCGCCTGCCCGGTGATACGCGCCCCGGCAACGAACAGCCAGGGCCGGCGGATCACACCCTTGTCGGCAAGGCGCTCGGCGATGCCGGTGACGCCGGTGCCCTCGGGGATGCGCACGACCGCGCGCGTTTCCAGCGGCCCCTCGGCGGTGAACTGCGCCCGCCCCCACGCCAGCAGGGCCCCTGCGGCGACCACCGCGAAGGTCAGGGCGAAGGAAAGCGCGACCAGCAGCCGCTTCACGTCGCCCCCGTCCCGGTTCCCGTGATCAGCGATGCGCGCCCAGGATGAGGCTCGCGTTGGTGCCGCCGAAGCCGAACGAATTGGACAGCGCGTAGCGCACCGGTCGCTCCTGCGCCGTATGCGGCACGAGGTTCACGTCCGCGCACTCGGGCGATGGGTCGTCCAGATTCAGCGTGGGCGGCACAACGCCCTCCTGGATCGCCTTGATGGCGAAGATCGCCTCGACCGCACCGGCCGCGCCCAGGAGGTGCCCGATCGCCGACTTTGTCGAGGAGATCGCGGTATCGTTGACCGCGTCCCCGAACAGGCGCTTGACCGCGTTGACCTCGATCTCGTCGCCCTTCTGCGTCGAGGTGCCGTGGGCGTTGACGTAATCGATGTCCGAGGGATCCAGCCCGCCGGAACGCAGCGCGTTGGCCATGGCGCGATAGCCACCGCTGCCGTCTTCCGCCGGGGCGGTGATGTGGTGCGCGTCCCCGGAGAGGCCGTAGCCCACCACCTCGCCGTAGATCTTGGCGCCGCGCTTTTTGGCGTGCTCCAGTTCCTCGAGCACCACGACGCCCGCGCCCTCGCCCATGACGAAGCCGTCCCGGCCCTTGTCCCAGGGCCGCGAGGCGATCTGCGGGGTGTCGTTGTAGCCCGTGGACAGGGCACGCGCGGCCGCGAACCCGGCCACACCCACGCGGCAGATGGCCGCCTCGGCCCCGCCGGCAACCATGACGTCGGCATCACCCAGGCCGATCAACCGCGCCGCGTCGCCGATGGCGTGGGCACCCGTCGAGCAAGCCGTGACCACCGAGTGGTTGGGCCCGCGGAAGCCGTATTTGATGGAGACATGCCCGGAGACGAGGTTGATCAGCGCGGCCGGGATGAAGAATGGCGAGAGCCGGCGCGGGCCGCGCTCGCGCACGGTGACCGCGCCCTCGCAGATGGTCTCCAGCCCGCCGATGCCGGAGCCGATCATGACGCCCGTACGGTCCTGGGACTCCTCCTCCGTGGGCTGCCAGCCGGCGTCGGTAACCGCTTCGTGCGCCGCCGTCAGGCCGTAGACGATGAAGGTGTCCAGCTTGCGCTGATCCTTGCGCGGGACGAAAGCATCCGGGTTGAACAGCCCCTCCGCCGGATCGCCGCGCGGGATCTGCCCGGCGATGCGCGAGGCGAGGTCATCCACCTCGAAGGCGGTGATCGCGCTGATACCGGAGACACCCTCGAGGAGGCGGCTCCACGAGGCGCTCACACCACACCCAAGTGGCGTGAGCAGACCCAGTCCGGTGACGACGACGCGTCTCATCGATGTGTGGCGGCTTTCATCATGGCGGCGCGAACCGCGCCAGGCGCGCTTACGCGGCGTGTTCCTGAATGAAGTTCACCGCGTCCTTCACGGTGACGATCTTTTCGGCCGCGTCGTCCGGAATCTCGCAGCCGAACTCCTCCTCGAAGGCCATCACAAGCTCGACCGTATCGAGGCTGTCGGCGCCCAGATCGTCAATGAAGCTCGCGCTCTCCGTCACCTTGGACTCGTCGACGCCCAGGTGCTCCACCACGATCTTCTTCACGCGCTCGCCGATGTCGTTGTCGCTCATACCTTCCTCGACTTCGTATCGTGTTCTTGAGCTCCCGGCGCCCCGGCCGGTCGCGGCGATTTGGCGCGGCCGCGCCGACCGCGCGCGGCGGACGCCTGATAGCACAGGGCCCGCCCCATGACCAGCATGCCCGGACGCGGCCGGCACGTCCGGGCGAAACGGGTCACATCATGGCCATTCCCCCATTGACGTGCAAGGTGTGCCCGGTCACGTAGCCGGCCTCCCGGCTCGCCAGGAACACCACGCCCGCGGCGACCTCTTCCGCCGTGCCCAGGCGGCCCGCCGGTATCTGCGCCAGGGTGCGCTCGCGCTGCTCCTCGCTGAGCGCATCGGTCATGGCAGTGGCAATGAAACCCGGTGCGACGCAGTTCACCGTGATGTTGCGGTTGGCGACCTCGCCCGCCAGCGATTTGGACATGCCCACGAGCCCGGCCTTCGCGGCGACGTAGTTGGCCTGCCCCGGATTGCCGACCGCGCCCACGACCGAACTCATGTTGATGATGCGCCCCCAGCGGTTCTTCATCATCCCCTTGAGCACCGCGCGCGAAAGCTTGAACGCGGCCGTCAGGTTGACGTCCAGCACCGCGTCCCAGTCGGCGTCCTTCATCCGCATGGCCAGGGTGTCGCGCGTCAGCCCGGCGTTGTTGACCAGGATGTCGGGCGCACCCAGCGCCTGTTCGACGTCCTTGGGAAGCTGCGCCAGCGCGTCGCCGTCGCTGAGGTTGCACGGCGTCACGGCGACCCGCTCGCCCAGCTCGGCAGCAAGCCCGTCCAGGGCCTCGCGCCGCGTGCCCGAAAGCGCCACACTGGCACCCTGCGCGTGCAAGGCGCGTGCGACGGCGCCGCCGATGCCGCCCGAGGCGCCGGTAACCAGCGCGACCGTGCCGCTAAGATCGAACATGCCCGTCCATCCAATCGCTTTGTGGTCCGTCCCGGCGCAGCGCTCACCCGCCGAGAAACGCGTCGATATCCGCCGGCGCGCCGATGGCCGTGGCCTGCAGGCCGCGGTCGATGCGCCGGGCCAGGCCGCTGAGCACCTTGCCCGCGCCCAGCTCAACCAGGCTGTCCACGCCCCGCTCGCGCAACGCCAGCATGCTCTCCCGCCAGCGCACCGGGGCGGTGACCTGGTCGATCAGGTTCCGCCGGATCGTCGCCGGATCGCTCACCGGCTCGGCCGAAACGTTGGCCACCACCGGAAGCGCGGGCGTACGGATCGCCACGCCATCCAGGGCCGCCGCCATGCGCTCGGCCGCGGGCTGCATGAGCCGGCAGTGGAAGGGCGCGGACACGGACAGCTCCACCGCACGCTTGGCGCCCCTTTCCTTCGCCAGCGCGACGGCGCGCTGCACCGCCGCGGCGTGGCCGCTGACCACGATCTGCCCCGGCGCGTTGTCGTTCGCCGGCGCGCAGACCTCGCCCTGCGCGGCCTCTTCGGTGACCGCGCGCACGGTGTCCATGTCCAGACCCATGATCGCCGCCATGGCGCCCTCGCCCACGGGTACGGCCGCCTGCATGGCGTCGCCGCGGGTGCGCAGCAGGCGCGCCGTCTCGCCCAGGTCCAGCGCGCCCGTGGCGGCCAGCGCCGTGTACTCGCCCAGCGAATGGCCCGCCGCGAAGCGGCCCATCTCGGCCAGGGACGCCCCGGCCTTCTCCTCGAGCACGCGCACCGCGGCCATGCTCACCGCCATGAGCGCGGGCTGCGCGTTCGCCGTGAGGGTCAGCTCGGACTCCGGGCCGTCGAAGATGATCCGGGAGAGGTGCTGCCCCAGGGCCTCGTCGACTTCCTCGAAGGTGGCGCGGGCCGTCGGATAGGCGTCGGCCAGCTCGCGGCCCATCCCGACCGCTTGCGATCCCTGTCCCGGAAAGACGAAAGCCCGCGTCATCCAATCCCCCGGCCGATGCGATCAAACTGTCATCCGGCGTCGTTGCGCGGCGGAGGGATAGCCGTTGTGGACCGCCTGTCAAGCATGGCAATGCGGGTGCGCGAATCCCGCGCGCAGAGCTTGTGGACCACGCGGCGCCACGGACACACGCGCCTTGCATCCGGCGCGCGCATGTGCGACGCATCCCGCCTCTCGCGACACCTCCTCGCCGGCTCCCGCGCGGGCCCGCACCACGTGCGGGATTGAGGGAACCGGCTAGAGCCGCCCGGCTGCCCGGTCCGAATCCGCGGAGCTACGGCTCAACGAACAGCCACGGGGAGTGGAGACAACATGGCTTATTACGAGAGCGTGTTCATCGCACGCCAGGACGTGTCGTCCAACAACGTCGAGGAGCTGGCCGGCCAGCTTCAGCAGATCGTCCAGGACAACGGCGGCCAGGTCACCAAGACCGAGCACTGGGGCCTGAAGAACCTCGCCTACCGCATCAAGAAAAACCGCAAGGGCCACTACGTCCTGTTCAACATCGACGCGCCCGCGGAAGCGGTCCAGGAGCTGGAGCGCAACATGCGTTTCAACGAGGACATCATCCGCTTCCTGACGGTGAAGGTCGACCAGCTCGACCCGAACCCGTCGGTGCAGATGGAGCGCAAGGACAAGAAGGACGGCGGGCGCGACCGGCGCGGCGGCGGCCGCGGCGGGCGCAAGCGCGACTAGGCCCGTCCGCCCGGTTTATATGCGACTGCGAGGAATCAGGAGGTCCCAATCATGACCGTACGTGTGGTCAGCCGTGGCGCCGCGGTCCGGCGCCCGTTCTTCCGCCGGCGCAAGTCGTGCCCGTTCTCCGGGCCGAACGCGCCCACGATCGACTACAAGGACACCAAGCTGCTCCAGCGCTTCATCAGCGAGCGCGGCAAGATCGTGCCCAGCCGCATCACGGCCGTGTCGGCCAAGAAGCAGCGTGAACTCGCGCGCGCCATCAAGCGCTCGCGGCACCTCGGCCTGCTGCCCTACGTGATCAAGTAGGTCGCGATCCATCCAGCGATTAAGGAGCCCCACCATGCAGGTGATTCTGTTGGAGCGCGTCGCGAACCTCGGGCAGATGGGCGACGAGGTGTCGGTCAAGCCCGGCTTCGCGCGCAACTACCTGCTGCCCCAGCGCAAGGCGCTGCGGGCGAGCAAGCCGAATCGAGAGTATTTCGAATCCGTGCGCCAGGAACTCGAGGCGCGCAACCTGGAGCGCCGGCGCGAGGCCCAGGACGCCGCGGCCAAGGTCAACGGCCGGATGGTCACCATGATCCGCCAGGCGGGCGAGACCGGGCAGCTCTACGGCTCGGTCACGGCGCGCGACGTCGCCGAGGCCCTGCGCGACCAGGGCGCGCACGTCACCCGCGGGCAGGTGAACCTCAGCCGCCAGATCAAGAGCGTGGGCCTGCACGAGGTCACGCTGAACCTGCACCCCGAGGTGGACGCGACCATCACGGTGAACGTGGCGCGCTCTTCCGGCGAGGCGGAGAACCAGGCCGCCGCGGGCCGTGCGGTCACGCCCGAGGAGCAGGAGGCCATGGCCGAGCGCGCGGTGGAGGAAGTGCTCGCCGAGGTCGAGGCGGTCGAGGAAACCGCCGGGCAGGCCGAAGGCGAGACCAGCCAGTAAAGCGCCGCGCTACGGGCTGCGGAGTCGACCCGGAAGCCGCCCGGCGCCCCCGTGCGTCGGGCGGTTTTCGTGTGGCGGTCGGCCCGTCTCGGCCCGGCGGCGGCGCGCGAGGGACGTCTTTGCGCATGGCCGATCCGTCCGACCGCTCGGCCGCGGCGTCCGATCCCGGCAGCCGGCGAGGCACCTTCCGCCTCGCCCTGATCGCGCTGCTGGGCGGCGGCATCGCCATCGGGCTTGCGCCCATCTTCGCCCGCTTCTCCGATGTCGGGCCGCTGGCGACGGGCGGCTACCGGCTGGCCATCGCGGTGCTCTCGGCCCTGGCCCTGCTCGCCGCGCGAGCGCGCACGCCGCGGGTCCAGCCGGGCCGACAGGACCTTCTCGTGGGCGGGCTCGCCGGGCTGTTCTTCGCCGGCGACCTTGCCTGCTACTTTACCGCGCTCACCCTGACCTCGGTCGCGCACGCCACCCTGCTCATCAACCTGGCGCCGGTTTTCGCGCTCCTGGGCGGGCTGGTGTTCCTGCGCGAGCGGCCGCAGGCGAGCACCGTGCTCGGTATGGCGGTGGCGCTGGGCGGTGCAGCGCTGCTCGCGCTCGCCGGGCGGGGCAGCGGCGTGGTGACGCTCGCCGGCGACCTGATCGCGCTCGCCGGTGCGAGCTTCTACGGCGCCTATCTGGTCTCGCTCAAGCGCGCACGCACCAGCGTCCAGCCGCAGGTTCTCATGCTGATCTCCGGGGCCACGGGGGCGATCGTCATGCTCCCCGCGGGCATCCTGGTGGGCGAGGCCTGGATCCCGGCGAGTCTGGCGGGCATCCTGGCGCTGATCGGCCTGGGGACGGTGGCGCACACCCTGGGCCACGGCCTGATCTCGCAGTCCCTGTCCGTGCTGCCCGTGGGCTACGCCTCGGTGGTTCTGCTTATCCAGCCCACGTTCGCCGCCGTGGCGGCGTGGCTGATCTTCGGCGAAAGCCTGGGCGCCCTGGAGCTGGTCGGGGCGGCGGTCACGCTCGCGGGCATCACCGTGGCGAGCCGGCGGGCGCCCTGACCGTCCCTGCCCGACCCCCTGAACGAACGGACACCCCCCACTTGCACCCGCCCCGCCGTCTGGACACGCGCGCGCCGGGTTCGCTATCTTTTACGTCAAGGTAACGATTGCGGACGGAACGGCGTCCCAAAAAACCCGGCGGCGCGGACGGAAGGGGAGCTGTCGTCGAGCATGCTGGCGGGCATCCTGTTTCGGCGTATCATCCGCGAGGGAACGCTCACCCTCGTGGACCCAGAGGGCCGCAGGGAATCCTTCGGCGCGGGTGAGCCGCGGGTCACGATCCGGCTCACGGACCGGGCGGCCGAGCTGCGGCTGTTGATCAATCCCAAGCTCGCCCTGGGCGAGGCCTACATGGACGGCCGCCTGGTGGTGGAGGAAGGCACGCTCTACGACCTGCTGTTCATCGCCGGGCGCAACGTGCGCCACCTTGAGGAAATGGCCGGCGTGCGCTGGGTCGAGGACCTGCGTCGGGCGCTCCGGCCGCTGCAGACCTACAACCCCGCGAGCCGCGCCCGGAAGAACGTCGCCCACCATTACGACCTCTCGGGCGAGCTTTACGACCTCTTCCTGGACACCGACCGGCAGTACTCCTGTGCCTACTTCACCAGCCCGCAGGACAGCCTGGAGCAGGCGCAGGAGAACAAGAAACGCCATCTCGCCGCGAAGCTGCGCCTGGACGATCCGGCCCTGGAGATCCTCGACATCGGCTCCGGCTGGGGCGGTCTGGGCCTCTATCTCGCGGGTGAGGCGGACGCCAACGTCACCGGGGTCACGCTCTCCGAGGAGCAGGTCAAGGTCAGCCGCGACCGGGCGCGCAAGGCCGGCTTCGGAGACGGCGTGCAGTTCCGCCTGGAGGATTACCGTAACCTCACGGGCAAGTACGACCGCATCGTCTCGGTGGGCATGTTCGAACACGTCGGGACGCAGCATTATCCCGAATTCTTCGGCAAGGTGCGCGACCTGCTCGCCGACAACGGGGTGGCGGTGCTGCATTCGATCGGGCGCATGGCCCCGCCGGGCGCGACCAACCCCTGGCTGCGCAAGTACATCTTCCCCGGCGGCTACACCCCGGCCCTGTCCGAGGTGCTCGCGGTGGTGGAGAAGTCCGGCCTGTGGGTCACGGACATCGAGATCCTGCGCCTGCACTACGCCGAGACCCTGCGCCACTGGCGCGAACGGTTCCAGCGCCACCGCGACACCGTGCGCCGGCTCTACGACGAGCGCTTCTGCCGGATGTGGGAGTTCTATCTCACCGCCTGCGAGATCAGCTTCCGCGAGATGGGGCAGATGGTCTTCCAGATGCAGCTCGCCCGCCGGCAGGACGCGGTGCCGTTGACGCGTGACTATGTCACCGATTGGGAACGCGGGAAGCTCGCCGCAGCAACCGGGGCACACCCGGCGCAGGCGGCGGAGTGAGGTGCCCCGGCCGCAGCCGGCGGAGCGGATCGGTCGACGCCCAAGCGACCGCACGCTGACGTCGCACGCCCCTGGAAGCGCGGGAACGATCTGCTAGGCTCGCGACCATGAGCACCAGCGCGAGCCCCGTCAGTCCGTTTCCCGAATCCGAGCCCGCCGCGGGCGCGGAGCGCAGCCCGCCCACAAACATCGAGGCGGAGCAGGCGCTGCTCGCGGCCATCCTGGGCAACAACCGCAACTATGAGCGCGTCGCCGACTTCCTGCAGAGCCGGCACTTCGCCGATCCGGGACACGCGCGCATCTTTGACGCCTGCGCCACGCTGATCGACCGCGGGCAGGTCGCCAACGCCGTTACCCTCAAGAACATTTTCGAGAACGACGGCGACCTGGAGGACGTGGGTGGGCACCAGTACCTCGCCGACCTGCAGGCGGCCCACCTGACGGTCATCAACGTCGAGCACTACGCGCGCACGATCCACGATCTCTATCTGCGCCGCCAGCTCATCGATCTCGGCGAATCCATCGTCAACGACGCCTACGAGGTGAGCCTCGACGCCAGCGCGCACGACCATATCGAAAGCGCCGAATCCCAGCTTTTCACCCTTGCCGAGACCGGACAGAGCCAGGGCGACTTCAAGTCCTTCAACACGGCGCTGGTCGAGGCCATCGAGCAGGCCGAGGCGGCGCACCGGCGCGAGGGCCAGATCGCCGGCGTACCCACGGGGCTGCTTGACCTGGACGAGATGCTGGGCGGCCTGCACCAGAGCGACCTGATCGTGCTTGCCGGGCGGCCGGGCATGGGCAAGACCGCGCTGGCGACCAACATGGGCTTCAACGCGGCGCAGAAATACCTGGAGACCGACGGCGCGAGCGGTGCGGCGGTCGGGTTCTTCTCCCTGGAAATGTCGGCGGAGCAGCTCGCCACGCGCATCCTCTCCGAGCAGAGCGAGGTCGCGAGCGAGAACATCCGCCGGGGCAAGCTCTCGGCACAGGACTTTGAGGAGGTGGTGCGCGCCAGCAACGATTTGGCCAAGCTGCCCTTCTTCATCGACGACACGCCGGCCATCTCGGTCGGGCAGGTGCGCACCCGCGCGCGCCGCCTGAAGCGCCGGCAGGACCTGGGCCTGCTCATCGTCGACTACATCCAGCTCATGCGCCCCACCGCCGGGAAGTCGCCGGAAAGCCGCGTCCAGGAAATCTCCGACATCACCCGCGGGCTGAAGATGATCGCCAAGGAGCTGAACATCCCCGTCCTGGCGCTGTCGCAGCTCTCGCGTGCGGTGGAGCAGCGCGAGGACAAGCGCCCGCAGCTCGCCGACCTGCGCGAATCGGGGACGATCGAGCAGGACGCCGACGTGGTGATGTTCGTCTTCCGCGAGCAGTATTACCTGGAAAAGGCGGAGCCAACGCAACGCGCCGACGAATCCGACGACAAGTTCCACGACCGGCACGCCAAGTGGCAGGAGCGCATGGAACGAGTCTACGGCACCGCGGAGGCCATCATCGCCAAGCAGCGCCACGGCCCCACCGGCAAGGTGCGCCTGTCCTTCGAAGGCGCGACCACGAAGTTCGGCAATCTCGCCGGCGATTTCTACGAGGAAACGGACTAGCCCATGGCGGCGGGCGGCGCCGCAGATGGTTCCGGCGGCACGGCGGGCCAGACGGCCGCGCGCGTGCGCGCCAGCGATCCGGCCACGCGCGCCGGGGCCCACCTCACCGTCGATCTGGACGCCATCGCGGCGAACTACCGGATTCTCTGCGCGCAAACGGGGGATACCGCGTGCGGCGCGGTGGTCAAGGCGAACGCCTACGGCCTGGGCGTGGATCGCGTGGCGCCCGTCCTCGCCCGCGCCGGGGCACGGGATTTCTTCGTCGCCACGATCGACGAGGCGCTGGACCTGCGCGAGATCCTCGACGCCGCCGGAATCCCGGAAGCGCGCGTCGTCGTTCTGAACGGCCCGCTGCCCGGCACCGAGCCCGACCTCGTCGGCTTCGGCATCACGCCCGTGCTCAACAGCCTGGACGACCTGGCGCGCTGGGGCGCCGCGGCACGTGCGCGCGAGATGCGGCTGCCCGCGATCCTGCATGTCGACACCGGGATGAGCCGCCTGGGCCTGCCCGACGAGGCGGTCCAGGTGCTCGCCGAGGCCCCCGACCCGCTGGCGCCGCTTCGCCTCGACGGCGTGATGAGCCACCTCGCCTGTGCGCCCGACCCGGACAACCCGGAGAATGCCGCCCAGCTCGCGCGGCTTCGTTCGGCGCTGGCGCTGCTCCCGACGGCGCCGGTGTCCCTGGCGAACTCCAGCGGCATCTTCCTGGGGCCCGCGTACCGCTTCGACCTCGCCCGGCCGGGGGTGGCGCTCTACGGGGTCAACCCGGCGCCGTACCGGGACAACCCCATGCATCCGGTGGTGCACCTGTGCGCGCGTGTGCTGCAGGTTCGCCAGATTGACGCGCAACGGGGGGTTGGCTACGGTTCGACCTTCCGGGCGGCCGGGCCGACACGCATCGCGACGGTCGCGGCCGGGTACGGGGACGGTGTTCTGCGCGCCCTGTCCAACAGCGGCTGCGTGGTCGCCGGGGGTCAACGGCTGCCAATCGTCGGACGCGTTTCCATGGATTCCATCACCGTCGACGCGACCGCCCTGCCGCCGGACGCGCTCACGGCGGGCGATTCCGTCACCCTGATCGGGCCGGGCCACGACGTGGACGCCCTGGCGACCGAGGCCGGAACGATCGGCTACGAGATCCTCACCGCGCTGGGCCGGCGCTACCACCGAAGCTATCGCGGCGGGGACGGCTGAGCCCATGACGCTGCTTCAGCTCCTCGGGCGCACGTTTCTCGTCTTCCTCGCCAACGCCGGCAACCTCGCGCTGTTCACCGCGCGCGGCGTGTCGCACTGCGTGCGGCCGCCGTTCTACTGGCGCAACTTCCTGCGACAGCTCGTCGAAATCGGGTACTACTCCCTGCCGGTGGTCGGCCTGACGGCCATCTTCACGGGCATGGTGCTCACACTGCAGAGCCACACCGGCTTCGCCCGCTTCTCCGCGGAGAGCGTGATCCCCAACGTTGTGGTGGTCTCGATCACCCGCGAACTGGGTCCCGTGCTTGCCGGCCTTATGGTCGCCGGACGCGTGGGCGCGGCGATGGCGGCGGAGATCGGCACCATGCGCGTGACCGAGCAGATCGACGCGCTGAGCACGCTCTCCACCAACCCGCTGAAGTATCTGGTCGCGCCGCGCCTGCTCGCCGGGCTGGTGAGCCTGCCGGTGCTCGTGATCGTGGCGGACTCGATCGGCATCTTTGGCGGCTACCTGGTCGCCACGTACAAGCTGGACTTTGCGCCCGGGGCCTATCTGACGAACACGCGCGAGTTCCTGGAGGTCATGGACGTCGTCTCGGGCCTGGTGAAGGCGGCGGCGTTCGGCTTCCTGATCGCGCTCATGGGGTGCTACTTCGGCTACAACTCCAAGGGCGGCGCCCAGGGCGTGGGCACGGCGACGACCAACGCGGTGGTCGCCGCGTCGATCCTCATCCTGTCGTTCAACTACCTGATCACCGAGCTGTTCTTCGCCCAATGACGCCCGTGCGCGACTCCGCAAGAACCCCCAAGATCCAGGTCAAGGGCCTGCACAAGGCGTTCGGCGGCAACCGGGTACTGCGCGGCCTCGACCTGGACATCGCGGAGGGCGAGTCCGTGGTCGTCATCGGCGGCTCGGGCACCGGCAAGTCCGTGTTGCTCAAGTGCATCCTGGGGCTCCTGGAGCCCGACGCGGGGAGCATCAAGGTCGACGGTGAGGAAGTCGTGGGCCTGCGCGGGCGCGAGCTGGACCGGGTGCGCAAGAAGATCGGCATGCTTTTCCAGAACGCGGCGCTGTTCGATTCCCTGCCCGTCTGGGAGAACGTCACCTTCGGCCTGCTCCAGACCGGGCAGATCAAGCGCAGCAACGGGCCCGCGATCGCCCGGCAGAAGCTGGAACTGGTCGGGCTCCGGCCCGAAGTCGCCGACCTGTTCCCGGCCGAGCTGTCCGGCGGCATGAAAAAGCGCGTGGGCCTCGCCCGCGCCATCGCCACGGATCCCGACGTCGTGTTCTTCGACGAGCCCACGACGGGGCTGGACCCGATCATGGGCGACGTCATCAACGACCTGATCGTGGACGTGGTCCACCGGCTGGGCGCAACGGCGCTGTCCATCACCCACGACATGGCAAGCGCGCGCAAGATCGCGCACCGCGTGGCCATGCTGCACGAGGGCTGCATCGTCTGGCAGGGGCCGGTGGGCGAGATCGACACCACCGACAACCCCTACGTCCAGCAGTTCGTCAACGGCAACGCCGAAGGCCCCATCAAGATGCCCGTGCGGCAGGCTTGAGGGGGCGACACGCACGCAGTCACTTCATCTCGATGTTGGGTGCGCTGCGCGCGCCCGTGCCGGCGCCGGCGAGGGTGCGCCAGATGCGCTCGGCGATGCGCAGGTAGGCCTTGGCGTGCGCGCTTTCGGGCTGGGCGACCACGATCGGATGGCCGCCGTCGGCCGTCTCGCGGATCGCCATGTCCAGCGGGATCTCGCCCAGCAGCTCGACGCCCAGCTTGTCCGCCTCGCGCTGGCCGCCCCCGGCGGCGAAGATGTCGCTGCGCTCGCCGCAATGCGGGCACAGGAAATAACTCATGTTCTCCACCAGGCCGATCGTGGGCACGTCGACCTTGCGGAACATGTTCAGCCCCTTGGTCGCGTCCAGCAGGGCCAGGTCCTGCGGGGTGGTGACGATCACCGCGCCCGACAGGGGCACCTGCTGCGCGAGGGTGAGCTGCGCATCGCCCGTGCCCGGCGGCATGTCCACCACCAGCACGTCCAGCTCGCCCCATTCGACGTCGCGCAGCATCTGCTGGATGGCGCTCTGCACCATGGGCCCGCGCCACACCATGGGCGTGGCCTCGTCCACCAGGAAGCCCATGGACATCACCTTGACGCCGTAGTTCGCCATCGGCTCCAGGCGCTTGCCGTCGGGCGAGTTGGGCTTGCCCGTGATGCCCATCATGCGCGGCTGGGACGGGCCGTAGATATCGGCGTCGAGCAGGCCCACGCTGTGCCCGTTCACATGCAGGGCGAGGGCGATGTTCGTGGCCGTCGTCGACTTGCCCACGCCGCCCTTGCCGCTGGCCACGGCGATGATGTGCTTGACGTGCGGGGCCATCTCGCGCGCCTGCCCAGACTGCTGCCCGTGCTGCGGCTGGCGCGGCTTGGCCTGCGGCTGCGCCCCCTGGCCCGGCCGCGCGCCCCGGTGCGGTGCGCGTGCCGCCTGCCCGTCGCCGGGTTCGGCGCTGTGCGCGGTGAGCACGGCCGTCACCGAGGACACGCCCTTGAGCGCGAGCACGGCCTGCTCCGCCTGTTTGCGCACGGGCTCGAGCTTTTCCCCGCGGTCCGGATCGACCTCGATGGCGAAGCCCACGTTGCCCTGCTTGACCACAAGGCCGGACACCATCCCGAGCGCGACGATGTCCTGCCCGCGATCGGGGTCCTGCACGGTCTTCAGGGCGGACCAGACGGACTCCTCGCTCACACCGCTCATCCTTGACCTCTTTGAAACCGGGCCGATATGCAGATCACCAGTTTTCGCCGCGCGCGCTGCGCGTTAGACGTGAGCCATATATGGGCGACGG